>Ga0208764_10000757_pt1 | contig 20795 bp, 21 predicted proteins | sample ETNtaG_18_FD_185762 | JGI IMG/M metagenome (GOLD analysis project Ga0208764, IMG submission 185762) | Marine microbial and viral communities from oxygen minimum zone, Eastern Pacific Ocean - ETNP201302SV91 (SPAdes) (version 2) | ecosystem: Environmental > Aquatic > Marine > Oceanic ... | reverse complement strand
TATCTACCTGTATTTTTGTTAATCCCGACATATCTGATTTAGAATCTAATTCATAATTGCCCATTCCAAATTGATGGGCTAATTCTTTCAATGAGAAATCAATATTTTTTTGTGGTTTTTCTATATTAAAAAAAACCATATTTTGATTTTTAATCACTCTCACACATTCTTTTTTCTCAGATTTGCTGAGTTTTAGAGGGTTTTTTATCTCAACCATAAGATTATTGATATTATTGGTATAAGAGTCTAATTTATCATTTGCCCAGCTATTATAGCCCGCACTTGTAGAAGTCAAAATATCCATAAAATTACCAATTTTTACCACTTGTAAAAGGTTTTGGTTCAATGTTATATTGTTCCTTAAGCTTTATATTAGAAAATAATGATACTATAATAAAGGTTATTTAATAGGTTTTTGGGAGGCTATTTTGAAAAAACATGACACTCCAATGATTGATGATCTGGAAAATGGGCCATGGCCTAGTTTTATAAGTGGTATTAAGCGTTTAAGAGATGACCATCCTGAAAAAAGAATAAATGAAATGACTAATGACCTTCTTGGTCAACTCGAACATTCATACGAAACAAGAAAGGGGTATTGGAAGGGTGGAACTGTCAGCGTCTATGGATATGGCGGCGGCATCATCCCTAGATTCTCTGAAGTTGGAGATGCATTTCCTAAATCAAAAGAATTCCATACTCTTCGCGTACAACCTCCTGCAGGTAATTATTATACGACAGACTCATTAAGAAAACTTGCTGATAGCTGGGAAAAATATGGTTCAGGCTTAGTTACGTTTCATGGGCAAACAGGAAATATTATGTTTATTGGATCAAGCACAGAAAACACCCAACACTTCTTTGATGAAATAAATGACTATGGTTTTGATCTTGGTGGAGCTGGGCCATGCGTTAGAACCGGCATGTCTTGTGTTGGTGCTGGAAGATGTGAAATGTCTAACATTAATGAGCTTAAAGCCCATAGATTGTTGGTCAATAACTTTGTGGATGATATGCACAGACCCGCATTACCATATAAGTTTAAATTTAAAGTATCTGGTTGTGCAAATGATTGCATGAATTCTATTGAAAGAGCAGACATGTCAGTTATTGGCACTTGGAGAGATGATATAAAAATAGATCAAAAAGAATTTAAAAAATATGTTGAATTAAAGGGTAGAAAACATGTGATAGATAATATTGTCACACGTTGTCCAACAAACGCAATATCATTAAATGATGATGATACGATTTCAATTGATAATCAAAATTGCGTTAAGTGTATGCATTGTTTAAATGTTGTGCCAAAAGCTTTGCATCCAGGAGATGACAAAGGAGCGACTATTCTTATTGGTGGTAAGAGAACTTTAAAAATCGGAGACCTTATGGGAACCGTGATTGTTCCATTTATGAAACTAGAAACTCAGGAAGACTGGGATAGAATTGTTGAAATAGCAGAAGAGACTATTGATTTTTGGGCCGATAATGCGCTTGAACATGAAAGATGTGGTGAAATGATTGAGCGAATAGGCCTTGTAAATTTCTTGGAAGGAATTGGAGTTGACGTAGACCCTAACATGGTAGCTAATCCTCGAGAAAGTTCATATGTAAGGACAGATGAATGGGATCAAGAAGCCGTAAAATGGTATGAACGCGCAGATAATAAAAAAGAATCTGCTTAATAATATTTATATATATGAACGAAGAAATTAAAAAAGAAAAAAAGAAAATGCGCACCCCAATTGAGTCTGGTTGTCCAGATGGTTTTCAATATATGCATCCAACTATGCGTAAAAATTTTGGTCGTTGGAAGTACCATGAACATCCCAAGTCTGGTGTTTTAAGACATGTTGCAAAAAGTGGTGAAGAAATATGGACCGTAAGAGCAGGAACCCAAAGAATATTAGATGTCTACACTCTTAGGACCTTGTGTGATATTGGTGATAAATTTGCAGATGGATATGTTCGATTTACTATTAGAAGTAATATCGAGTACATGATTAAGGATGCCGATAAAGTTGATCCGTTAATTAAAGCGCTTGAAAAAGAAGGTTTTATTGTTGGAGGTACAAAAAATAGTGTTGCTATGATATCTCATACGCAAGGATGGTTGCATTGTGATATACCTGGAACTGATGCATCAGGAGTTGTAAAAGCAATGATGGATGAGTTGATCAATGAGTTTAAAGGTAATGAAATGCCAAATAGAGTGCATATGACTACTTCTTGTTGCCAAATAAATTGTGGGGGACAAGGTGATATTGCTATTAATATACAGCATACAAAACCACCAAAAATAAACCACGATTTGGTTTCAAATGTTTGCGAAAGACCTTCTGTTGTAGCAAGATGCCCTGTAGCTGCTATCAGACCGGCTATGGTTAATGGCAAACCATCTTTAGAAGTTGATGAAAAAAAATGTATTTGTTGCGGTGCTTGTTATCCTCCGTGTCCACCTATGCAAATAAACGACCCAGAGCACAGTAAATTAGCCATATGGGTAGGTGGAAATCATTCAAATGCTAGAGGAAAACCGACTTTCCAAAAACTAGTTGCCGCCGGCATTCCTAATAATCCTCCAAGATGGCCAGAGGCTACAGCAATTGTTAAACGTATATTAAAAGTATATAAAGAAGATGCTAAAGATTGGGAAAGAATAAATGATTGGATAGAAAGAATTGGATGGCCACGATTCTTTAAATTAACTGAATTACCGTTTACTAAATTTCATATTGATAATTGGCGTGGCGGAAGAAAGACACTTAACTCATCTGCGTACGTAAGATTTTAACTTAATTACAATTTATGAAACTTGGAATTCTCGTAAATGAAGGACCATATCAGCATCAAGCATCAGATAGCGCATATCTATTTGTTAAAGCGGCATTAGAACAAGGGCATGAAATTTTTCGTATATTCTTTTATCATGATGGTGTTAACAATGGAACAAGATTAGCCACACCTCCACAGGACGATAGACACATACCTAATAGATGGTCAGAATTGGCTAAAGAACACAAAATTGATTTGGTTCTTTGTGTTGCTGCAGCACAGAGAAGAGGTATGGTTGATCCGGATGAAATGAAAAGGCACAAAAAAGATGCAGATAATATGGCTGAAAATTTTAGAATCTCTGGATTAGGCCAGTTGATAGAAGCTGGGATTCAAGCAGATAGATTAATAACATTTGGTGATTAGATGGAAGAAGAATTAGAAAGTGGCGTAGTAAAAAAATTCTTATATATTAATAGAAGAGCTCCGCATGGAACTATATATGCGCATGAAGCATTAGAGGTTGTTCTTATAGGTGCTGCATTTGAGCAAGATGTAACCCTAGCATTTCTTGATGATGGAGTTTTTCAATTAAAAAAGAATCAAGACACAACTGACATAAATACCAAAAACTTTTCAAAAACATACGGCGCGTTAGAGATGTATGATGTAGAAAAATTATATGTTGAAAAAGAATCAATGGAACAAAGAGGCTTAACGAAAGATGATCTATCTGTAGATGTTAAAGTCATTAATTCTAAAGATATGCAAAAACTTATTGAAGAAAGCGAGGTTATATTAAATTTTTAATGTTACATACCGTTAATAAATCTCCCTTTGAAAAAAATAGCCTTGAAACTTGTTTGAGATTAGCCTCATCAGGGTCTTCAGTTTTATTGTTAGAAGATGGAGTGTATGGTTCTTTAAAAAACACAAACTTTGAAGATAGCATTAAGGATGCACAGAAGGTTTTAAAGATTTATGTATTAGGCCCTGATTTAAAGGCCAGAGGACTTGATAAAAACTCTCTAATCAATAATATAGAGATAATAGATTATCAAGAATTTGTTAAATTAGTCGTTGAGAACGAAAAAGTTCAAAACTGGCTTTAATTAAAAGGAGCACATTATGCCAATAGAAGTAAATGGTAAAACATTAGAAACGGACGAAGAAGGATATCTCTCTGATATTAGTGATTGGGAAAAAGAAGTAGCAACTGTAATGGCAAAAGCAGATGACATTGATTTATCTGATGATCACTGGGAAATAATAAATTTCCTTCGTGAATATTATGAAGAATACCAAATTGCACCAGCTGTTAGGATTTTAACAAAAGCTGTAGGCAAAAAATTAGGAAAAGATAAAGGCAATAGCAAATATCTTTATGAATTATTTCCTTACGGTCCTGGTAAACAAGCATGTAAATTTGCTGGATTGCCTAAACCAACAGGTTGCGTTTAAATTCAACTAACTTAAGTTGTGAGGAGGGAGATAAATGTCGCTCGTGACCATTATATATGGAACATTATTCTACTTTGCAACTTTTATATTATTTATAGGATTAGGGTATAGAATATATGAATATTCTACTATCCCAGCACCTTTAAAAATACCTACGCCGCCAGCCCCTAAAACAAAACAAGGAGTAGCAATTCGTATTTTTCGAGAAGTTGTGTTTTTTGAAAGTTTATTTCATTCATCTAAGTGGACATGGTTGTTTGGATGGTTATTTCATTTTGCATTATTACTAGCTTTTTTTAGGCACCTTAGGTACGTTACAGATCCAGTGTGGTTTTGGGTTTCTTGGGAAATTGTACAAGCAGCAGGCCATTATGGAGCTTATATGATGATTTTTGGATTATTTGGTCTATTGGCAAGAAGATTTTTTGTGGATAGAGTTAGATATATATCAGCTCCTTCGGATTATTTAATGCTTATTTTGATAATTGGTATTGCTATTTCAGGTTTAATGATGAAATGGTTTCCTACAGACGTATATGCCCTCAAACAGTTTTTTTTGGGTTTAATATATTTTAAATGGACAGAACTCCCTAGTGATTTTATGCTTTTGTTACATTTGAGTTTAGTTTTACTTTTAATGATTATTTTTCCATATAGTAAATTATTGCATGCGCCAGGTTTATTTTTTAGTCCTACAAGAAACCAAACTGATACTTCTAGGGATTCTAGACATATTGCAGATTGGGCTAGGAAACTGGAATCATAGGTAAGATTATGGCAATTATAGAATTTGAAAAACCAGAGCTAAAAGAATTCCCTGAAGTGCCAAAATTAAAAAATCAGGCAACTTCGCACTTAGCTCCATTTAAATCTAAAGAGGAATTTCAGTCAACTCTTGGATATCCTGGTGAGTTAGTAGATAACTGGAAAGACGTTGCTCTTGATAAAATGGACGACTTGCTTAAAAAATATAGATCACTTCGTGTTTATTTAGATTCGTGTATACAATGTGGAGCTTGCACCGATAAGTGTCATTATTATTTAGGAACTAAAGATCCAAATAATATGCCTGTAGGGCGGCAAAATTTATTACGTGGAGTCTATAGACGTTATTTCACATTACCTGGTAAATTTTTACCAAAACTCGTTGGAGCTATAGATTTAACTAAAGAAGTTTTAGATGAATGGTATTCTTATTATCATCAATGCTCACAGTGTCGAAGATGCGCTGTATTTTGTCCTATAGGAATAGATACTGCTGAAATATCTATGGCAGCTCGTGAAATCATGGATTCAATAGGCGTAGGCCAAAAATATTGTAATGAAATTATTGGAAAGGTACATAAGATCGGTAATAATCTTGGTTTGCCCAAACCGGCACTTGCAGATACTTTGGAGGGTCTTGAAGAAGATGTAAAAGATGAGATTGACATAGACGTGAAGTATCCACTTGACGTTAAAGATTCAGACGTTTTGCTAGTTACCCCATCTGCAGATTTTTTTGCTGAACCACATGTAGATGGTTTAATTGGATATGGAAAAGTTTTTCACCAAGCAGGCATCAGTTGGACATTAAGTTCGCATGCTAGTGAAGCTGCAAACTTTGGTATGTTTATAGGTAGTTACGACAATATGCGTAAGTTAGCACTTAGAATAAGAGAGGCAGCATTAGAGCTTAATGTAAAACGTATTGTTTTTGGTGAGTGCGGACATGCTTGGAGAGTTGCTTATAGCTTTTTAAATACGCTAGCAGGACCATTTGATTTTCTTGATCCTAGATATCCAGTACCACAACATATATGCGAAGTAACTTATGATTTAATGAAAAAAAATGTACTCAAATTTGACAAGTCAGCAAATGATGAAATGGTGATTACATATCATGATTCGTGCAATGTTGCTAGGGCATCAAATATGGGAGATATTATTGGTGGGCAATTTACGATACCTAGAGATATTATCCGTGCAACCTCTAATAATTTTTATGATATGGATGAAGAAACAATTAAAGAGAAAACATTCTGTTGTGGTGGCGGAGGTGGACTTTTAACTGACGACTTAATTGAATTGAGAATGAAGGGAGCACAACCAAGAATGGAAGCGCTTAAAAGAGTCGTAGAGTATTATGGTGTGACACATATGGCAGCCATATGTGCTATCTGTAAAAGTCAATTTGCAAAAGCTTTAAGTTATTATGGATTTGAATTAGATCAGATAATTAGCTTGCATCAGCTTGTCGGGAATGCGCTAATAATGAACAAAAAAGAGCTTTAGAGGCTAATTCCATATGCTATAATTTCTATATTAGAGTAGTATAATAAACTTATATTTGGTGAGAGGTTATGTCGAAACTTGAAAAAACAGTTAATTTAATGAAAGAGGAGAATACTTATAAAAGATTCTCTGAAGGTGATTATAAATATTCTGATTTCTCAGAAGACATATTCAATGAAGATAATTCACACAAATGCCCAACATATATTCACAAAACACCGCCTTGTCAAGGAAGCTGTCCATCAGGAGAGGATGTTAGAGGGTGGTTGCAGATTATGCATGGAATAGAAAAAGCGCCAGAAGGGATGACAATGTCAGAATATGCGTTCAGACGATCAACAACCGCTAATCCATTCCCATCTCAAATGGGTAGAGTTTGTCCAGCGCCATGTCAAAGTGGATGTAATAGAAATGAAGTTGATGATTTTGTTGGGATTAATGCCGTGGAGCAATATATTGGTGATACAGCTTTTAAAGAAAAATATAAATTTGAACCTGCTCCGAAATTAAAAAAAGAAAAAGTAGCAATTATTGGTGGAGGGCCAGCAGGTTTATCAGCTGCATATCAATTAAGAAAATTAGGTTACGCCTCAACAATTTTTGAAGAAAGATCAGAATTAGGTGGCATGATGCGATATGGAATACCAAATTACAGAACTCCACGAGATATCCTGGATGAAGAAATACAAAGAATATTAGACTTGGGTGACATAGAAGTTATTTTAGACAAAAGAGTTGGAAAGGATGTAAAACTTGAGGAGGTTGAAAAATCTCATGATGCAGTTCTTTGGACAATTGGATGTTGGACAGGAAAAGGTTTACCGGTTGAAGGAAGCGATGCTGAAAATTGTTTAAGTGGAGTAGCATTTTTAGAGGCTTTTTGCCAAGGAAGATTGAAGGTAGGGGCTAAAAAAGTTGTTTGCGTTGGAGGTGGTGACACATCTATTGATGTAGTATCTGTAGCAAGGAGGTTAGGGCATATAGAAAATCTGAACCCACAAGATAAACCAGAGTCGATTGTTCATGGGTATGTAGCACAAGATGTCTCTGAATCCGCAATAAAAGAAGGCGCTGAAGTTACATTAACATCTTTGTTTAAAAAGGAGGAAATGACCGCAGCCGAACAAGAAGTAAATGACGCAATACATGAGGGAGTTACTATTATTAATGGGGTAATGCCTATCAAAGTCGAGAAGGATGAAAAAAATAGAGCAGTTGCTTTAATTATTGCTGAATGTGTACTTGAAGATAATGTACCCAAACCTATTAAAGGAACTGAGAAAAGAATAGAAACTGATTTGATTGTTTCAGCTATTGGTCAATCACCAGACATTGAAGGAATTGAAGAATTAGGTAATGAACATGGATTTTTTGATGTTGATGAATTTTACAGACATAACACAAAAGAAGGACATTTTGTAGCTGGTGATATTATAAGACCACATCTATTGACTACGGCAATAGGACAAGGTTCAATTGCCTCAGAATCAATTAAAAGTTATTTTGAAAATAAAGATTTTAAAAGAAGACCTAAAGTAGATGTCCATCATTTTGATTTGCTTGATAAATTAAGGGAGACTAATTTATCCCCAGATGATTATGACGCACCAGTTGAAACACCTGATAAATTACGTGGCACTGATCATAGTAAAGCCGTTGTCCATAATTATGAAGATAGGTCTAGTCATGAAATAATCCCTTCTACTGAATTATTTTTAGGCCATTTCAAGCATGAAGATAGGGTAAAAAGAGGTGAGGCAGTTCCAACGGGTGATGATGTAATAGATCACTATGAAGATAGAATTATTGGTTTAACCGAAGAAGAAGCAATTAAAGAGGCATCGAGGTGTATGAGTTGTGGAATGTGTTTTGAATGTGATAATTGTGTAATATATTGTCCACAGGATGCAGTTTTTAGAGTTAAAAAAGATGTTGCAACCCTAGGCAGATATGTCGATACTGATTATAACAAATGCATTGGTTGTCATATATGCGCAGATGTATGTCCTACCGGTTATATAAAAATGGGTCTTGGGGAATAATAATCCGACATTAGCGCTAACTTGGGAGGGATAAAAGTGTATCTATTGCTGAGAAGGCTTATTATAAGCATTATTATTTTAATTTCTCCTAATTTATTTTCGCACGGCGAAGAAACCCACACATTAATTAATAAATCCAAGGCTGATATGCAAAATCAGTGCGTTGAATCGACTGATATAATGAGAAAACAACACTTTATGTTTTTGTATCATCAGCGTGATAAAACAGTTTTAAAAGGACTTAGAACAAAAAAACATAGTTTGGCTAATTGCATTGATTGCCATGTTTCTTATGATGATCAAGGTGTGGCGATACCAATTAATTCTGATGGACAATTTTGTCAAACTTGTCATGTAAAAACAGCTGTGAATATTGATTGTTTTGCATGCCACGCTACAGTACCTAGGGGTAGAAAAAATCCCGTAGAAAATAAAAATAATCTTTCTAAAATAGAAACAAAAAGCAATATGCTTATAAAATATTTTGCGGAGCATGGTAATGAAAAATAAACAAAATATAACTAGACGAGATTTTTTAGTTAAATCATTAACAGCTATGTCAATTATCTATGTTATACCAGATATTTTTTCAAAAACTATGGCATCAAACAAACCTCTTAATGTAGAAGTAAGCGCTCAAACTAAATGGGCAATGAGCATAGATACTGATAAATGTGCTAAAAATTGCACTGCATGTGTTGATGCCTGTATTCAAGAAAATGGTTTATACGGATTTGATAGACCAGATACAGATCCACAATGGATAAGGAAAATTACCGTTCAAGATATAAAGACCGATAAAGTAAAAACCTTGCCAATGTTATGTCAACATTGTGAAAATCCACCATGTTGTGATGTATGCCCAACAGGTGCTTCATTTAGGAGAGATGATGGAATTGTGATGGTTAATCAACACACTTGCATTGGTTGTCGTTATTGTATGATGGCATGTCCGTTTAAAGCTAGATCATTTGTGCATGAAAACCTAACACAACAAGTTACCAATACACCACGTGGGAAAGGCTGTGTTGAAAGTTGTAATTTTTGTGTTAATAGACTTGATCATGGTTATGATACTACTGCGTGCGAAGAAGCTTGCCACAAAGAAGGTCATGAAGCGATAGTTTTTGGAGATTTATCAAATGAATCAAGTAGAATAAACAAAGCTCTAAAAAATAAAAATAATAAAATACTAAGATCTGATTTACAATTAAAACAAAGAGTTACGTATAGCGGTTTATAAAATTATGAGTAAAATTATTCTTACAAGATTTATTATAGAGCCAAAAATATTTTGGAAAATATTTTTTAGCTTAGGGTTTATTATTTTAGTTGGGTTTTTATGTTCGCATTATATGGAAACAGAAGGTCATCATGTTACTGGCATGAATAATCAAATCATTTGGGGGCTTCCGCATATTTTTGCTGTTTTACTTATTGTTATTGCATCAGGTGTATTGAATATCGCATCTATTTCATCTGTATTTGATAAAAAACTATATAAACCACTCGCGCCTTTGTCAGCCTTGTTTGCTATAGCTTTTCTTATTTCAGGACTTGCTATATTAGTATTGGATTTAGGAAGGCCAGATAGATTAATTGTTGCAATGACAACTTACAATTTTAAATCAATCTTTGCGTGGAATATTTTTTTATATTCAGGATTTGCAGCAGTGCTTGTCATATATATATGGACAATGTTAGATCGTACGGTTAATAGATTTTCAAGATATACAGGTATTTTTGCTTTTGCATGGAGGATTATCTTAACAACTGGTACTGGATCAATATTTGGATTTCTTATAGCAAGAGAAGCATATGGAACAGCAATACTTGCTCCATTATTTATAATAATGTCGTTACTTTATGGAACTGTTGTTTATTATTTAATATTAAAAATAATAAATTATTATCAAAAAACACTTATGTCTGAAGAAATTATTGAAAATTTAAAAAAATTAACCATTATGTTTCTTTTTGCTAATTTATATTTTTTACTTTTATATCATTTAACGAATATGTATATAACAAAACATCTAGAGTTTGAAAAATTTATTTTATTAAATGGGGGAATATATACTCTAGCTTTTTGGCTTGGACAGTTTTTAATTGGTCTAATTTTACCGTTGATATTACTTTTGAAGGAAAAGCAAGCCAGCCATAAATCATTAATCCTATCATCAATTTTAATTTTAATAGGAAGCTTCAAAGCCATATATGTCATTATTATTGGTGGGCAAGCATATCCTTTAACAATTTTTACTGATTATAAAATAGTTAACTCTACATTCTATGACAATGTTGTACATTCATACATACCATCAATTTATGAATTTGGACTAGGTATTGGAGGAGTTGCTCTTGCATTAATTATAATACTAATAGCTATTGCTAATTTAAATTTTTTACCTTCACAAATATCTACCACTAAAACTATAAATAAAAAATAGCGGATTTTATTTTGAGTTCCTATATTATTGCATCTACAAAAAAATCTTCTGGGAAAACAATTATTAGCGTTGGAATATCTGCCACTTTACACAATATTAATAAAAATGTTTCAACATTTAAAAAAGGACCAGATTATATAGATCCAATATGGTTATCTTTAGCCTCAAAGAAGAATTGTTATAATCTTGATTTCTATACGATGACAAAAAACGAGATTAAGAAACTTTTTTTATCTAAATCATCTAAGTCTGAAGTAACTATCGTAGAAGCTAATAAAGGGTTATTTGATGGTTTGAGCTTAGATGGAAGTGACAGCAATGCTGCTCTTGCAAAATTTTTGAATCTAAGAGTTCTATTAGTTTTAGATTGTAGTGGAACAACAAGGGGCATAGTCCCCCTTATTGAAGGTTATAAATCTTTTGATAATAAAATCAAATACAAGGGTTTAATTTTGAATAATATTAGTGGAACTAGGCATGAAGAGAAAATATTGAAAGCTATTAATTTTTATACAGATTTTAAAGTTATAGGCTCAGTTTGGAAAGATCCCAAGTTAAAAATATTTGAACAACATTTAGGTCTTCAGCCCGCATTTATTAAAAAAGATGCTAATAAAATTATCAAAAATATACACTCAGTTATTAAGTCATCCGTTGATATTAAATCTTTATATAACAAATCTACAATTAAAGAAAAAAAAGTTATTCCGATAATTAAACAATCTTCAAAATATTCACACTTATCGATAGGCATTGCCCGTGACGAAGCTTTTGGTTTTTATTATCCAGATGATTTAGAAGCATTGGTTAATCTAGGTGTAAAAATCAAATACTTTAATACATTGAAAGATCCTAAGCTACCAAATGTTGATGCAGTATTTATTGGCGGTGGATTTCCAGAATTAATGGCAAGCAGGCTTAGTAAAAATACTAAAATGATGAAATCAATAAAAAATTTTATAGAGTTAGATAAGCCAGCATATGTAGAGTGCGGAGGCCTTATGTATTTGTCTAAAGTCATTAAATTTAAGTCGAAATCATATAAAATGTCAGGTGTGCTTGACGGTACAATATCCGTCAAACAAAAACCTATTGGTAGAGGGTATGTTAATTTAAAAACTACTAGCAAACATCCTTGGATGGTAAAGTCTAAAAGCATCTTCTGCCATGAGTTTCATTATTCAGATATTTCACTTAAAAAAAATAAATATGTATTTGCTTACAAAACACTAAGAGGACATGGAATTAATGGAAAATATGATGGAATTTTGTATAAGAATTTGCTCGCCTCATATAGTCATATGAGAGATACCAAACAGTCTAGATGGATTGAAAATTTTTTAAGGTTTATTAATAAAAAAATATAATGAAACAAAAACAAATATTTGAAATAACAGATGAAGCGGCATCACAAATTATTAAAGCATCTGGATTAGCTGATTCTAAGGATTGGCCATTAAGGATTGCGGTAAATGTTGATAAGGGTAAATTCAATTATTTAATGGGTTTTGATAAATCTAAAGAAGAGGACTTAAGATTAACGATTAAGAATATTGATATTATAATTTCGCCAGATTCAATGATTAACCTAAAAAATTGCAAGTTAGATTATGTTGAATTAGAGAAAGACAAGCATGAATTTATATTTTTAAACCCTAACGACCCATCTTATAAATCGCCTGATGATAATTTAGATGACAATGTAACTCACGATCTATAAATTTCTAAATTCTTTTGGGACACTGAAAGCAATATCTTCTTTTACTATTTCTTGTCCAAAATCTTCTATTATTGCACCATTATCCGTTAGATATTTTAATATATCATCAAATAATATTTTTGGGGCAGAGGCTCCAGCAGTTACCCCTATAACTTTTTTATCTTCTAATGTTTTGAGGTTTATATCATTTTTATCATCAACTAACATGGAAGGAATATCATTTTTTATAGCAAGCTCAGCCAATCTTTTCGAATTAGAACTATTTTGAGAGCCTATAACTAATAGATAATCACAGTAATTTAGTATTGATTTAACTGCGTCTTGTCTATTCTGTGTTGCATAACATATATTATCTTTTGCAGGCCCTTTTATTTTTGGATATTTTTTAATAAGTACTTCAATAATTTTTTTTGCATCATCAATTGATAAAGTTGTTTGTGTAACATATGCAAGATTTGGATTAGTTATATTTATCTTTTCTACATCTTTTATATTTTCAACCAAATGTATTTTACCAGTATCGGATTTATATTGACCCATAGTTCCCTCTATTTCAGGATGACCATTATGGCCAATTAAAACTACATCAACACCAAGTTTTGCAAATTTGTGTACTTCTATATGAACTTTTGTTACAAGCGGGCAAGTTGCATCAAAAATTTTTAAATTTTTTGATTTTGCAATTTCCTTTACTTGCATTGACACGCCATGGGCGCTATAAATTAATATTGAATTTCTTGGTACTTCATTTATATTTTCTATAAACATAACCCCTCTGTCTTTAAAATTAGCAATAATAAATTTGTTATGAACAACTTCGTGTTTAACATATATTGGAGAATCAAATGATTTTATTGCTTTGTCTAAAATTTCTACAGCTCTTTCCACCCCTGCACAAAACCCTCTTGGTGCTGCAAGAATTATCTTAGTATTTGAGAGTATATTATTCATGTATTTGTATAATTTTTACTTTAAATTTTATTGTAATACCCGAGAGCGGGTGATTTAAATCTAAAACTACATCTCCATTATTTATCTTTTTAATAATAGCAAAGGTGGTACTGGTTTTACCATTTTTTTCTTTGGCATCTACTTCAATAATATTATTTAATTTTATCATATCTTTATTAGGGAAAAATGATTTGGGAATAGTTTTAGATTTTTTTATATCTTTTATACCAAAAGCGTCTTGAGGCTCTAATATCAAAGTTTGTTCTACATCTTCTTCTAGACCATATAAAGTAATTTCTAATTTTTGTGGTATTGTCCCATCGCCAATTTTAAATTTTACAGGATTCTTATCAAAAGTTGATTCAAACTCAAAATCATTAGTATTTGATATTGAATAATGTAAAGAAATTGTAGAATTAAATTTTATAATTTTTTTCATCTTGTGTAAAAAAATATTCAAATAAAATCATTGCCAATGCAACGCTAATAAAACTATCAGCAAGATTAAAAACCCCAGGGAAATATATATCTTTGTAATGAATGATAATAAAATCAAAAACTTTATTATCAATTATTCTGTCAACAAAATTTCCCAACCCCCCGCCTATTAGGAAAGACCACGCAATAATTAAATAATTATTTAATCTAGGTAAAATATGAATAAAAATATATATAAGATATAAAATAATAATTGTTAAAACAAATAAAATAAAATAATTTATAAAAATTGAATTTGAGTGAGCAATACTAAATATTATTCCCTTGTTATAGGTTTTTTCTAAAATCATGTAATCATTTAATATTAAGTGCGTCTGATTTTTTAAAATATCTTGAACATAAATTTTAGAAAAGTAATCTATACAAACTACTGAAAATATTATAAATAATGGAAAAAGCCTCATTAGCCTAAAGTTCTTATTTCGCTTTGCTCAAATATATTTGCATAACACCTAGAACATAACTTTTTATGGTCTTTTATTTTACCAACAGTCTCGTTCTTGTGCCAACACCTGTCGCATTTCTCGTTTATATTTTTTTCAACCACAATGTCAATATCTTCCACACTATCAGATTGTATTAATTTACAATCAGATGATATGAATATAAATTTTAATTCATCTTTAAAATCTTTTAATAGAGTAAAAGTTTTTGTATTTGCATGCAATATAATTGTCGCATCTAGAGACGACCCTATTAAATTCTGGTTTCTCGCATCATCTAATTTTTTATATATTTTTAATCTTATATTAAACAACATATCTGCAATAGATAATTCCTTTTGACTAATTTTTACATTATAAGCAGGCCAATTTTCTAATAGTACTGATTTATGCTTAGTATTTGGAATAAATTTATAAATTTCTTCAGCCGTAAAAGAAAGTATGGGAGCAACGCAGGAATTTAAAATATTTAGTATTTTATAACATGTAGTCTGACATGATCTTCTTGCTATTCCATTTTGTTTTGATGTATATAATCTATCCTTAATTATATCTAAATAATATCCGCCAAGATGTATTGTACAAAAATTTTGTATATCTTGCATGATTTGATGAAACTTATATTCTTCATAATTTTTTTGTATATTTTTTTGTAGTGTGATTGTTTCATTTAGAATCCATCTATCTAATATAGCCATATCCGAATCATTAATTGCATCGTCATTAAAATTAAAATCACTTATATTTGATAACAAAAATTTCATTGTATTTCTTATACGGCGATATGACTCGGTTGCTCTAGTCAGAATTTCATCAGATATATGCATTTCTTTTGTATAATCTGTTGTGGCTACCCAAAGACGAAGAATGTCAGAGCCCTTGCTTTTTATTATATCTTGAGGAGAAATAACATTTCCTTGAGACTTAGACATTTTTTGACCTTCAGCATCTACAACAAAGCCATGAGTTAACACTGTTTTATACGGAGGCTTATTATTTATTGCTATCGATGTTATTAGAGAAGACTGAAACCAACCTCTATGTTGATCTGATCCCTCTAAATATAAATCTGCCATTTGACCCATATTTCTTTCTTTAAGTACAGACATGTGAGTAACGCCAGAATCAAACCATACATCTAAAGTATCGGTAATAACATGATACTTATCTTTATCCTTATCAAGGAGTTTGCTTTTATCATAATCAAACCAACCTTCTATATTATCTTTTCTGATAATTTCTATTGCTTTTTTTAAAATATTATTTGTATCAGGATGAAGCTCATCATTTTCCTTGTTAATAAATAATGGTATTGGAACCCCCCAAAATCTTTGTCTTGAGATACACCAGTCTGGCCTATTTGCAATCATTTTTTTAATTCTTTCGTACCCCCATCTTGGCACCCAATTAACTTTATCAATAGAATCAGTAACTTTTTTTCTTAAGTTATTTTTATCCATACTTATAAACCATTGAGGAGTTGCCCTAAAAATTAACGGAGTTTTAAATCTCCAACAATGAGGATAACTATGAGTATATTTTTGATGACTAAGTAATCTATCATTTTCTTTCAATTTATCCATAATAGGTTCATTAGCCTTTCTAACATGAATACCTCCAAAAAATTCAAGTGATTTAAGAAAAACTCCTTTATCATCTACGGGATTAAATATTTCTAGATTATTTTTTATACCAGATATATAATCATCTTGCCCATGACCAGGTGCGATATGCACTAATCCAGTTCCAGCGTCTGTTGTAACATGATCAGCTTCTATTATAGGTACATTTAAATTATAAAATGGGTGTTCAGCATTAAAATTTAACAAATCTTTCCCTTTAATTCTTTTGATAACTTTAGAATTTTTAACTTTAAGACTTTCTATAAGCGAATCAATTAAATCTTCAGCTATTATTAATGTCTTACCATTCATTTCTATTAACACATAATCAATATCTTGATTGATAGCTATTGCTCGATTAGCTGGCAAGGTCCATGGAGTAGTTGTCCATATAACTAAATAAATATCTTCATTAAAATTATTTATACTTATATTTTTTACAAAAGAAGAACTATTTATAAGTTTAAATAAAACATATATAGAATCTGATGTTATTTCATGATACTCAACTTCTGCTTCTGCAAGAGCAGACTCTGACTCTATGCACCAATGGACTGGCTTAGATCCAAAGTATATATGATTATTTGATAAGATTTTGGATAAGCTTTCAACTATAGATGCCTCAAAATTATTTTCCATACTCAAGTATGGATTTTGCCAATCAGCTGATATACCAAGCCTTATAAAATCGCTTTTTTGTTTTTCTATTTGTTTGGCGGCATAGTCTCTACATGCTTTCCTAAAAGCATTTTTATCATCTTTAAATTTTGATTTGCCAAATTTTTTTTCAATCACCAATTCTATGGGTAATCCATGACAATCCCAACCCGGTACAAATGGCGCATCAAATCCTGACATAGTTTTACTTTTCACTACTATATCTTTTAAAACTTTATTAACAGCATGCCCAATATGTATGTCTCCATTTGCATAGGGAGGACCATCATGTAGTATAAACTTCTTATAACCTTCTCGCTCATTCCTGATTTCATCATATAAATTTATATCATTCCAAAACTTCAGAATTTCAGGCTCCTTGTTAGGTAAGTTGGCCTTCATTGGAAATTTAGTTGAAGGCAAATTTAAGGTTTCTTTATAGTCCATTTATTTTATTAAGTATTTGAATAGCTTTTTTATAATCTTCATTCATTTGTGTTTTTAAATCATTTTCATTTTTAAACTTTATTTGTTCTCTAATCTTTTCTATAAAATAAACTTTTAGATTTTTTTTATATATGTCTGAATCAAAATCAAATATAAAAACTTCGAGGACATCATTTTTCCCTAAAAATGTAGGTTTATTTCCTATGCTTGCTAAACCGTGATGTTTATCCTTGTCATCAATCGATACCTCAACCAAAAATATACCATTTATTGGGTAAGATTTATATATCTCAATATTCGCAGTTGGATAGCCAAGTTTACGTCCACGTTTTTCACCATCCATTACTGCTCCAGAAATTACAAAAGGTTTTCTTAGGAGTTGATTTGCTTTATTAATTTTACCATCAATGAGTAATTTCCTTATATAAGAACTACCTATTTTATTATTATCAATAGACAATATATCTATTTTGAATAATAAAAATTTTTTTTGATGATATTGATTTAACAATTTCAAATCACCCTTTCTTTTATAGCCAAATCTAAATTCTTCCCCTATAGTAATTATCTTTGTATTTAGTTTTTTTAATAAAATATCAAAAATAAAATCATTCGCTTCTATCTGAGAGAATTCTTTAGTAAATGGTAGCAGTATGATTTGTTTAATACCTAATTCATTAAAAGCATCAATTTTATCATTATCCTCCATTAACCTAAAAAAATTTGGTATATTAAAATATTCTTCAGGCAAAGGGTCAAAGCTCATAACTGTAGGAATAAGATTAGATTTTTTTGCTAAATCTACAGTTCTTTCTATTAGTTCACGATGCCCTTTATGCATACCGTCAAAGTTACCTATAGTAATTGAACAAGGTTTTGAATTGTCTTTAATTTCATTAAGATTTTTTATAATTTTCATATATTATTTTTTTTATGTTATAACCCAATAAATACATAATGAACACATAAATAATGGATCCAAAAATTATATAACCAATAAGAAACAATCCTCTCATATAGTAAATTTTATCTGACCAATAACTTATATCTATAAGCGTATAAAATAATATTGCCCCCATTAATATACAACTCAGTAGTGATTTAATACTAGATGAAGATATAAGTGTAGTTTCTTTAATAAAGCCTGACATTCTTAATTTCCTATATAGCAGAATTACTTGTATCCATGCGGATAAAGATGTTGCAAGCGCCAATAAGCTATGAGCTCCTTGAAAAGGATGTTGAAAATAATATAAGACCACAAACGTGTTCATAACAATATTAAATATCACAGCAATAATGCCATACTTAACTGGAGTTTTAGTATCTTGTCTAGAAAAGAATCCTGTTAATAAAACTTTCATAAGAATAAATGCTGGTAGACCAATAGCATAAGCCAGTAAACTCAATGAACTCATAACAGTATCATCAAAACCAAAATTTCCATATTCAAAAAGTGTTGATATTATATGTTTCGATAAAACCATTAAACCAAACATTGCTGGAAGACTAAATACAATTGCAATATTAACAGAATTATTTAAAATCTTTTTATAGCCGTCTATATCATCTTTTGAAAATTTTTCTGATAGCGCTGGTAAGATTACCGTTGCTATGGCAATTCCAAAAACACCTAGTGGAAATTCAACCAGCCTATCTGAGTAATAGAGCCAACTTATACTTCCAATCGCAAGCATAGAAGCTACTATAGAGTCAATAATTAGATTAATTTGCACAACAGCTGTACCTAGCATTGCTGGTAACATTAGCTTTATCACTTTATTTACACCTTCAAATCTAAAATTTATTTTTGGCATTACTAATAAATTAATTTTATGTAGTAATGGCATTTGCATTGCATATTGAAGTATTCCAGCTACAAGAACGCCATATGCCAGAGCTATTATAGGTGTAGTAAAATATTGGGTAAAATATAATGCAGCAGTAATTAAAGATATATTAAGTATTACTGGTGTAATTGCGGGCAATAAAAACCTATTAAATGTATTAAATATTCCAGCAGACAGTGCAGTAAGAGATATAAACAACAAATACGGAAAAGTTATTTGCAACATTTCTGATGCAATTACATGTCTATTTTCTGTTTGGGAGAACCCAGGAGCAAATATACTAACAATTACATCAGAAAAAATAATTCCCATTGTCGTGATAATCGCTAAGATGACGAGCAAGTTTCCTTGTATATAACTAAGGAAATTTTTGAGCTGCAATGGGTTCTTTATTTTAAATTCATTCAAAACAGGAACAAATGCCTGTATAAATGCTCCTTCAGCAAATAACCTTCTGAAAAAATTAGGAATCTTGAAAGCTACAAAAAAAGCATCAGTACTAGCGGAAGCCCCAAAAATATTTGCAAATGCGATATCTCTAATAAAACCAGAGATTCTCGATATAAAGGTCATGCTGCCAACTACAAATGAAGATTTAAGCAATGAATTTGGTTTATTTTGGTTAATTTGAGTACTCATTCACATATATCTTATTGACAGGCAATCTCTTCATTGAGATAATCTTGTTTTATTTTACCTTTTAAATGGAGAAAATACATTGGCAAATACATCTCAAGCAAGAAAAAGAGTTAGACAGGCTCAAAAAGCACGCATTAGAAATGCATCACAAAAATCTAACTTTAGGACAAGTGTTAAAAAAGTTCTAAAATCACTCGCTGAAAAAAACAAAGATCAATCAAATGCTAATTTCAAAGAGGCAACCTCTGTAATTGATAAATTAGTAATGAAGGGTTTAATTCATAAGAATAAAGCAGCAAGACATAAGTCTAGACTTAATAAACAAATTAGGAAATTAGGCTAAATATTTTATTTTTCTGAAAAGAAAAGCGTACCAACCTTCTTTCCTTCAAGAATATTCTTTACAACATCTTTTTTATATCCAGATGCCACAATCGAGGTTGTATTTGATGAAGTAGCAATTTTAATTGCTTTTATTTTTGTTTTAAAACCACCTGTGCCAAATTCACTTTTTTCATTAACACTATGTTCATTATCATCAATTTCATCAATGTTGCATTTTTTTATGAGTTTCGCATCAGTATGAACATCAGGATTTTTAGTAAAAAAACCATCTTGATTCGTTAAGATAATCATTAAATCAGCTTCAATGAGATTTGATACCATTGCTGCTAATGTATCATTATCCCCAAATCTAATTTCTTCAGTTGCGACAACATCATTTTCATTAATTATTGGAATAACATTTAAATTTAGAATCTTTGTTATTGTGGCTTTCGCATTCAAATACCTATTAGGGTCATTCATATCGTCATGCGTTAACAAGACTTGTGCAGTTGTCGTATTAAACTGTTTAAATGAATTTTCATACAAACCCATTAATTGTTGCTGGCCTATTGCAGCCAATGCTTGTAGAGACTCTAACTCTTTCGGTTTATTTTCTAGATTTAAAATTTTCTGCCCTTGGCT
>Ga0208764_10000755_pt1 | contig 20799 bp, 20 predicted proteins | sample ETNtaG_18_FD_185762 | JGI IMG/M metagenome (GOLD analysis project Ga0208764, IMG submission 185762) | Marine microbial and viral communities from oxygen minimum zone, Eastern Pacific Ocean - ETNP201302SV91 (SPAdes) (version 2) | ecosystem: Environmental > Aquatic > Marine > Oceanic ... | reverse complement strand
GCAGTGGGAACTACTTCCAATTCATGTCCAGCATGTTCCCTAACTGCGAGCATGGAGACGTGACTGTGGACCTGTACGGATGCGATTCCTGCAACAGGATGGACATTAACGACATGTCAGCGTGGGATGATTTCGAGGACGGTTCCTTCGTGGTGATCGAAACGGGGGTACTCGGCTTCTCCAAGGATGTGAAGGCGGTCCTCGGACAGATTAAGAGGGTCTCCGGGGGCGACTTCCTCTCTGCAGGAGGGAACAGGGGATTCCTGTGGGTGAATTACCTGTACAAGACTTACAGCAAGGACCTGATCTACTCCATGGACTCCTTCGACTCGAGAAAAGACGAGTACTTCTCTGGTATCGAATTGGGTCAGAAAGGATCGTTTCGCCTAAAGTTCTGAGCGCAATCAGATTGATGTGCAGTGGAGCATGAGCGATGGACAATGGCATCCAAGGAAGTTCCTCCTGGACTTTGGCTGATTGGAATCGGCCCAGGTGATCTGGGCCATATGACCGAGAGGGCAAAGAGTATTGCCAAGGGCTGCAGCAAGAGGTATCTGGAGGGTTACACAGCAGTTCTTCCAAAGGACCAAGAGGATCGTTTGGAAGTGGAGGTGGGAGCTTGGGAGAGGCTGATGAGGCCATCCGTCGAGGACCCGGAGAATCTGCTGGAGGAGGCTCGTGAGAAGTCCGTGGCACTGTTGGTCGTGGGTGACCCGATGCAAGCCACCACTCACATCGACCTAGAGGCAAGGTGCATGGAGGGAGATGTGAGTTTCGAGGTTGTCCCGGGAATGTCAGCCACGTCACTGGCTGTATCCCTATCCGGGTTGCAGTCCTACAAATTCGGAAGGCAGGTGACCCTGCCTTACCCCTATGGGGAGTACTTAGCCACCTCGCCACTGGAGATGATTGAATCGAATCGAAAAAATGGCCTGCATACTCTTGTTCTACTCGACCTGGACCCGACTGGAATGGGCTTCGATCTGCCTACCCCGATGAAACCGCAGCAGGCGGTCTCGATCCTCGAAAGAATGTCGGAAAGAGTGCGGAAAGAGGAATCTAGAGGGGAGATCGCTCCAGACGTTAGAGAATGGGATGGGATTCTGCTGAGCGATGTTGGGACTAGCAGGCAGAGGGTGTCTTCCGGTACTCTGGACGATCTCTCGGTTATAGAGGGAGGTTATGTGCACACCCTGATTATCCCCTCTAACATGAGTGACAACGAGAAGGACGCCTTCCACAGAAGGAAGGAGTCCTAGGTGGCCCGACGACCTCAAGAATTAGTCTCGTGTCCGGAGTCTCGATAGCATGGCCAAGCCACCTGCAGAAGTCCGTTTCCCCGGAGACAAGAATCGCAGGCAGAGGTTGAGGGTTAGGGGAATTAAACAGGCATCAAAGGAAATCCAGAGAAGGCTGGAGAAGAACCTGGATGCGCTCCTCGACAACCCAGAGGGTTTTCTGCCTGAGATAGTCGGAGAGTTGGGCAGGGTCTCTCTCTTTGGATCGAAGGACCCGATGGCCCTCACCCTGAGGGAGTTAGAGGTTGTCTCGTCAAAGAGGAACGATGTCAGGTGGCTCAAGAAGCGAATGGGGAAGAGGGGTGGTGGGGACGTCGCTCGCTCGCTCGCTGGGAGCCTAGTGGCTGCTTCTGAGGAGGACTTGAGCACTGTGTCGGTGTTCAAGAGCGATGTCTACGGCAATGCGAGTTACCTGAAGAGGGGCAGCGGCCGGCCTGGGCACCTAGTTGGGATCCAGAACTTCAACCACCCCAGGCTTAGGCTACTGGTGTGGGACGATCATGCCAAGGCCGGGCAATATTTCTTCTCATGGGATGGGGGATTCGTCTTCACCGGATTCGAACCAAGCCCTCCTGAAGAATGGGTGAGTTGGACGCTTGACAATACCTCAGTGGATCTCGAGGGGGACGGGTGCAAGTGGTCGATTGGCCTGAGCGAGGACATCGTCGATTCCGGAACGAACACACCGGAGGGATGGCTCAAGTTGGACTTCTCCGATGGTACAAAGGTCGGACTCTCCCAAGCGGCTCTCTCTAAGACGGACGAGCCCCTGGCTCGCAGCATAGCAGTCTCTATGATGCCGCCAAACAAGCTTGGAGAGGTCTGTGAAGCCTCGTGGATGTGGAGGCCAGAGGGCTGGCCGGATGACAGGCCCTTGCCCGAAGAGGGCATGGAGAGGGTTGGAGAGGTACTCAGCACGTGGCTAAAGATGTCATTGGAGGACAATGTCGTTTCTCGCGCATGCAGGGCCAGCATTCTGAACTCTATTACCGACGGTTTCGTAGTCGGAAACAACTGGTTCGCAGAGGAGGACCGGGACGGATTCCTCAAGCACATGGGTGGAACCGAGGAAGAGCGCAGAGCATTGTCCTGCATCCTCGACTCCACCGAAGGCGGGTTGCATGTGAGGTCCGACGGAGTCGTCCTTGACCTCGAGGACCGGGTGATAAGACTCGAAGAGTCGTCTTGCCACCCAGTACTAGTCTCCCTGTGGGGTGACTATGGATCGACTATCCTTGAGGGGATGTACAACCTGACAGGGGACGAGGCCGAGAAGATTCACTCTCGTCAGGCGAAGAGAAAGCAAGGTTTCGGGGCATTCCTGCGCGAGCTGAACGATTCGCTTAGCACGGCAATGAGGCTCGACAGGCTCCCCTGGGAGAGCGCTTTACTGCCGGGCCCGCTCTCATTCGCAGACAGGTTAGTCAGGAAGGCTGCCGAGGATGGGGTCGCTTCGACAGTATCAATGGCTAGGAAAGGCAGGGGCTTGGAGTCGGCGATGGGTTGGGCATGGCTGATGATGCACGAAAGGACAGAGTCGGATGCATGGAGGTTCGATGAGGAAAGTCGTGACAAGGGGGGCGACTGGGTGCCCGCTCTAACAGCCGTCTGGGACGCGGCCAAAGCACTCCTCCTGGAGGACGACTTGGACTCCGTGGCCGACTATCGCTCTTCCATGGAGTGGCTGGCTGAGGTCAGCGGTTCCGGAACCATCCCCTAGATATGGTCCAAGGATTGTTTGGATTTCGTGAAGGTTCATTTCCCGCCTAGTTACGTCATTCGCGCATGGAAGACCCGTACGAATGGATGATGGAACCGAAGAAGTGGCTTATCCTGGCACTGGTAGCTCACACTGGACTGGGTGTCATCGGCAATGCAAACGCATACGATGGAGATGTCGATGGGATACTGGCAACTCTCGGATTCCTGTCGCTGATCTCGGTTTTCCTAGCATACGCTGCGTTCATGACCGAGGGTCGGGAGCAGGCGAGGTTGGCAGCTGTGATTTGCGGTCCGGTGTTCGTCTGGTTCATCGTCTGCATGGCTATGGGACTCGAGTTCATGTCCAACGGGTTCACAATGGGCGAGATCGCCCCTGCACTGATGGTATGGGGGATGCCGGCCCTGGTGGGCGTGCTGAATTGGAACGATGAGTGATGAATCCATGAAGGTGCCCAGTGCATCTTCTCCAGCGGTTCACAATGTGATGGTCGCGAACAAGTCTACGAATACCGGACCTGAGTTGGTTGTTCGGAGGCTCCTACGGACCGCTGGTTTTCCAGGTTACCGCCTCCATTGGAGGATCGATGAAGAAGAGGGTCGGTATATCTGCAGGCCTGACATTTCCTTCCCTGGTAGGAAGGTGGCTGTCTTCGTGCACGGCTGCTTCTGGCATAGGTGCCCGAAGTGCAATCTGGATCTTCCCAAATCGAATGTCGACTATTGGAGCCAGAAGTTCGAGAGGAACGTCGAGAGAGATAGGGAGAAGGAGACGATGCTACGAGGTATCGGATGGAGAGTTCACACTATTTGGGAGTGTGAGTTGGGTGATGGTGCTTCCCGGTTGGTGGAGATTCTGAACGATTAGGAAACAGAATTTGAAATGGGAGACGTTTTGGGGATGTCGTGCGACTCCTAACATTTCTCAGATTCTACAGGGAGATTCGAAAGGATGGCCCAGCTGACTTGGATTGGATACAGAGGCAGGGCCTTCTAGCGGTGAAGTTGACCCAGATCTTCGCTCTGAGGCCGGATATGCTCAGCATCGAGAAGTGCCGACAACTGCAGAAGATGTACAGGAACGCATCGACCATCCCGAGCGAGGATGTAATGAGAATCTTGGAAGAAAGGGCCCCGGAATCCTTCCACGAATCGATTGTCTGGTTCGATGAGGAGCCTCTCGCAGCAGCTTCTGTCGGGCAGGTGCACAGGGCGACTCTGGCCACCGGGGAGGACGTGGTCGTGAAAGTGGTCAAGGCCGACCACAAGAAGAGTTTCCAGAGGGATGTCAAGAGGATGATGCGCATGATGAGGGTAGCAATATCACTCTCACCAAAGCTTAGGAGAGTCGGTAACCCAATGGCTTTGTTGAGGCACGTCGAGGACTATACTACGAGGGAGCTAGACTTGCGGAACGAGATCAGAGGCGGTTCTGAGTTGAAGTCAATCCAACAAGATCTGTCTGATGATTTCCCCATGCCCAGACTTAGATTCCCGAAGTACTACCCCGATATCTCCAACGAACACGTGCTTGTTTCTGAATTCGTGGAGGGAAAGACTCTAGAGGAGTGCATAGAGGATAAGAGCTTGGCTTGGGACTACTTGATCGAGCTTTTCAGAATCCACGGAGCGTACATGTTCGGTGTTGGGACATTCCATGGGGATCTACATCCTGGGAACTGCATAGTTGATGGTGCGGGCAATTTCGTATTCATCGACAATGGTGCGATTTGCGAGGCCCCTAGGAACGTCAGCCTGCCTCTGTTCGAATTCTTCGAGGGGCTTTCAAAGAATGAGCTAGATTCTGCTTTCGAGGCTCTCATCGGACTTGCGGATGATCGTCCCTCAGACGAGAGGCTGATTCGCTTCAAGACCAGGATGTCAGAGATTTACAGCGGGTTCGGCGACAAGAGCGTAGGTGAGCAAAGTCTGACTGATCTGATGATGAGGACAGTGCGGGCGGCAGTCGAGGACGCAGGTGCCGATTTCGGAGAGGAGGGGTTCCCAATCATCCGCTCACTGATGTACATGGACGGTTTGGTAATCAGAACCCATCCAGAGGTCAAGTTGATTGCCGAGATGGGCCCGTCGCTGGTTGAGTTCAGAGAAGGACTGGGGATGGGGTGATTGGATGAGTGGACATAGCGACGTTCTCGTGGTAGGCGCTGGGCCAGGGGGGCTGGCTTGCGCGATGCTGCTGGCCAAGGCCGGGGTCAACGTGACGATCCTGGAGAAATCGGATGACGTAGGAGGGAGGACGCGTGTCTTCGAGAAGGACGGTTACAAGTTCGACAACGGTCCGACTTTCTTCCACTATCCGGAGATAGCAGAGGAGATATTCAGTGCTCTAGGGTTGGATGCTCATGAGGAGCTTGGCCTTATTCCTCTAGATCCAAACTATCGCCTGGTCTTCGGTGCTGGTGGGAGTCTTAATGCGACCACCGACATAGAGGATATGGTTGCCCAGATAACCGATCTTTGCGGTGAAAAGGACGCTGAGGGCTTCAGAAGGTACGTGGAGGACAACCGGACCAAGATGCGCCTCTCGAAGAATTGCCTGAACACTCCTTGGAAGGGGCCGATGGACCTGATAAACCGAAGGGCTCTGAGGGTTTCTAGGGTTCTTCGACCATGGAGGAGCGTGGCATCTGACCTAGCTAGGATTTTCCCCGACGAGAGGATGCAACTGGCAATGTCGTTCCAGACCAAGTACCTAGGAATGAGTCCCTTCCACGCTCCCAGCCTGTTCACCATACTTGCATACCTGGAGTACGAACACGGGGTTTTCCACACGGAGGGGGGACTAGGAACGATAACCCAGAAAATGGGGGAGATTGCCAGGGGTTTGGGAGTCGAGATTCGTCTCAACGAGCCCGTGAGTGAGTTCGTCTTCGAGGGGAAGGCGGTCGTAGGTGCTAGAACGTCCGAGGGAACTTACACTGCCGATAGGTACGTCATGAACGTGGACTTTGCCACAGGGATGAAGGGTCTGGTTCCAGATGGCCTTAGGAAGAGGTGGTCCGACAAGAAGTTGGACGAGAAGTCTTACTCCTGCTCCACATACATGCTCTACCTGGGCATTGACAAGGTGTACGACACCCCCCATCACCAGATCTATGCCGCAAAGGACTACCAGAAGAACCTGAGAGAGGTTACCGAGAACAAAGTGACTTGGGACGACCCCTCTGTCTACGTCCAGAACGCCTGTGTCACTGATCCGACAATGGCTCCAGAGGGTCACTCAACGATCTACGTCCTAGTCCCAGTGAGTAGCAGTCACTATGGGATTGACTGGGAGGAGATCAAGGATGACTACATGGACGTGATATTGGGACAGATGGAGCATCTAGGGTTCACCGACCTCAAGGACCACATAGTCTCCCAGACGATTGTGACTCCCGATGACTGGGCATCTCGTGACATCTACAAGGGTGCGGTGTTCAATCTAGCCCATGGACTGGATCAGATGTTGTGGCGAAGGCCTCAGAACAAGTTCGAGGAACTGGAGAAGTTGTATCTTGTGGGTGGAGGGACGCACCCGGGTAGCGGCTTACCAACTATTCTGGAGAGTGGCAGGATATCGGCAAAGATGATTTGCGCAGACATGGGGATTGATCCTGATTGGAATGGTGCCGACCCATGGTTCGAGGACCTAAGGCGGCCAGAAATCAAAGCTAGAAATGGATGAGGTATCAAGGTGGATTTATTCGATATCTCCTTCTTCCTTTCCACGATGTGGGTTGGTCCATTCTGGATAGCGATGCTTGTCTATCCCGAGCATGAAAAAACCAGATCTGTAATGAGTGGGTCCTGGTTCTTCCTAGGCCCGATCGTGATTTGGTGGGCGTTGATGGCATCGGATCCACAAGCGCTTGTGGACTTCGCAATGGACTCCTTGGACCCAAGGGATGTGCTGGACAGCTTGGCAGAACTGTTAGGGACAAGGGTCGGAGCGTCTGCGGCTTGGGCTCACTTCGTTGCAGGTGACATCGTGGTAACTAGATGGATGTGGAAGAGATGCTTGGAGAGGAGGGCCGAGAGATGGGTCTCGGCAGTCTCGGTCTTCTTCGGAGTCATGCTGATGCCGGTTGGGGTCGCAATGCACCTTGCACTGGTTCGTGACAACACGGACTGATATCATGGAACAGTGGTTGGAGCACTTGGTTGCGGTTCCCTACGGACTATGGATTGCGTGGGTAGGAGTTCAGCACTTCCGGGACCCTGCGTGGTTTGAGCCAATCGTCCCGGAAATCCTCGGTAGTGCGAGGTTCTGGGTATATGCCAGTGGCGGCTTCGAGATATTGCTGGGTTTGGGTGTAGCATTGCCCTGGTTCCGGAAGGAGGCTGCCTTTGGAATCACCCTCATGCTTCTGGTTCTGTACTGGGCGAATCTAAACATGTGGGTAAACGACATCCCATTGGATGGGAAGACGTATGCTAGTCACTGGCACGCCCTGAGAGGAGTTGGTCAGGTGGCCTTGGTTTGCATCTCCCTCTGGTTGGGTGGATTAGACACTGGGCATAGGCTGTCCGAATGGATTCGTTCGAGAGGATGAGTGTTTGCCTCAGGTCAGAACCTGATTGATCCTGTGGACCTCTTCGACCCGTCCCGTCTGAAGATCGTATGCTGAAATCCTAGGTCGGTGGGTGGGGTCCCTGAGGACAATTCCCGTATCGAGCAAGACTGCGGAGGGACGGTTGTCTTCCAACAGGACCGTGCTCCTCCAAATGCCTCGTTCGGGTGAGTCTACATCGAAGTTCGAGAGCATCTGCACAGGAGTGTGTCCTGCGATAATCTGCCTCTGAGGATCCAAGGGTTTGGTGGCTAGGAATACCTCTCGGGACTTGAGTCGGTCCTCATCCGTTTGCTCGTCCAGGGGTATGTCAGCCCTGTATCCGGAGTGGGCTAGGCGGAATCGATTCAGGATGACTTCCGTTGGCAGGCTGTCGGTGTATTTCAGCCAGAGTCTTGCGTTCTCCCGCTTCTCCTGTTCCCTGCTCCCCATGGAGTCGAGAGTGGCCCTACCTCCTACTCTGTCTAACCAGAAATCCTCACGGTGGGGATTCTCTCCAAGAGCGATGGACATCAGTAGCTCGTGGTTGCCCTTAATCGAGAAAATGCAGTCGCTCTCACTAACAATGGAGAGGACCCCCTGGCTATCCGGGCCTCTGTCAATCAAGTCGCCGATACAGATCACCATATCCCCCTCAGTTAGTTCGAGTTTGTCTAGGAGAATCTCGAACTCTTCCCTATAGCCATGGATATCGCCTACTGCCCATACCGAAGAGCCGTCATCCAGTGCCTCTTGGAGGACCTTCTCTAGTCCTGGATCCCTGTGTGTAGGATTCATCCTATTCCTCTTCGTCCGTCCTGCTCGGAATCATTGGTGCCAGCATCGCAGCGATTAGCAGAACCGGAATCAGGATGAATATGGCTCCTAAGGACCCTGCAGGAGGGCCCCCCGGTCTAGGGATTGCCGGCTCTATCAGCATCCCAGTGATGAACATCGCCGCCATCAACGCCGCTATTCGCATGTTGTCTGTGGTGAATTGTCTTGGGCCGCTTCGAATCTGGGTCAAAGTAAGGAGGATTAGCGCCACTATCAAGACCATCAGCGAGAGTATTGCGAATGGGTTTCCTCCCTGTGGTCCTCTGCCCTCCTCGAGAGAGGCCTCCATAGACATCAGGACGTGCAGAGAGATTGCTAGTATCGCTACTGCAAGGACGGCAATCATTGCCATTCTTCCATCACTGCCTTTTGCTTGTGACATCAGTTTCCCTCCCCGGCTAGTTCTACTCGCTTACCCATTCCGTCCCTAATCCTCCTAATGTGGCCTTCTGCCTCCATCCTTGACAGTAGCCTGCTTGCCTTGGAATCGGTGAACCCGGTCTCTCTGACTAGTTCGGCCTGCCACATCGAACCGTTGCTTGACGATAGGATCCCGACCACTGTTTGCTGGTCTGCCGAAAGCATCCTAGGTGTGCTCGGGGCATCGCTGCTTTCAGGGGACGTTTGGCTGCGCGGGTCGTTTAGCCACATCAGCGATACACCGATGATTACGCCCACGCTCGTGAGGAATAGCGAGTAAATCACGTAAGAAGCGAAGTATCCGGATGTGCCGGATTCGAAGGTGAAAGGAACCGCAATTAGCAGGATTAGCATGAACCCGCCCAATGCCAGAGTGATCCTAGCCACCCTGTCCATGGGGGGTTCCTTGCCTTCCCGAGAGGTCCCCTCCATGTGTCGTCCGCTACTAGCGTAGATGTGAATGTTGGGCGGCTCGGCGTGTTGCGCCCACCGAGCTGAATTGTCAGAGATTACTCGGAATGGCAGTATTGCCTGTCCTCATACCATGTTCCGCCGTTAGCCTCGCACTCCTCTTGGTTGTCAGGGGACTCCTCTTCGTCACTCCTGTCGTCATCCGTTGAGTCGTCATCTCTTTCTCGCTCCTCGTCCGGTTGACCCCAATCGCAGTAGAATACCCCCTCACCACGGTCTGTAGCCTCTGTCCATACTCCCATCCTGGACTCGCACATCTCCTGGGTGATTTCCATTGGAGGGGGGCCATCTTGCCTTTCACGATCCTCGCACCTGTCCAGCATCTTGCAGAAAGCGCCTCCCATTCTTCCTCGGAATCCCTTCCTCGTGTCATGGTCTCTGTCGCACCTTCGTTCGTCTGCGCAGTCCCTGTGGTGCTCTGCTCGAGAGATCATGTGCCGGATGACCGTCCTGATCGTCTCTGAGTCAGCCGAGCAATCCTCGCTGTCCATGCAGAAGGAAATTGCCTCCTGAGCGGCCATGAGCTGCCTGGACTTCTCCTCTGCGAACTCCACCCTCTCTGTCTCGTCCCAGTCCTTCCTCTCGTCCCAGTCCTTGTAATCCTCATCGTCACAATCGTAGTGAACAACTCCGTTTTCTTCCCTTATGCAAATCTGATAGTCGTCGGCCTTGACAGCCTTGTCCTCATTGGTCACGGAGTCTGTCCCGTCTAACTTGGCCTGCATCCCATCAACGGCCCAGGTTAGCTTCTCGATCATCTCGGAGAGCGAGTCGGCGTCTGCCGTGCAGTCCGCGCTGTCGAGGCAGAACTGGAAGGCTATGACGAGGTTGGAGTCGATGTCGATCCTCTGCTCGAGGTGCTCGGTCCTGTCCTCCATCCTGTCGTTCATCCGACTCTTCATTGCCTTCCTGATGTGCTTGCCGAATGGCTTACCATCGGTTTCCTTGGCTTCCCATGTGTCCTCCCCGGTCACATCGTCGACTGCTCCCTCGAAGGGGTCCGCCTCTGCGTACACCGGTGCAGCGTAGTCCTCTAGGGTCGCTGCCGCGGATGCCCCAGCTAGCAGGGACACCACGGCAAGCGCGATAACCCCCATCGTGGCTTTCTTCCTGTTCTGCTCCGTCCTCTCGCTCTTTCCTGGCTCCATTTCCTGTTCACCTTGGAGTGCCAGAGAATGCAAAACCATATCATAATCAGGCCCAAATGCTCGGTATTCCGCGCAAAAAGCCGCAAAAGGTGTTCTTGCGGTTCTGACTATTCCAACGTGTTAGTGGGTACTGGCCCATACGCGTTGTCGTGGGCCTGTCCGTCCTCGACCATCCAGACGATCCAAAGAATAAATCCGATGCATGGGATCATAATGATGAGTAACATCCAGCCGCTCTTCCCGGTATCGTGCAATCTTCTGACAGAGACGGCTATGGAGGGGATGATCATTCCAACAAGGGCCAACATGGGAACTAGCAACGCTAGCCCTGCGAGGCTTTCATTGACGTTCAAAAGGGCAGCTGCCCCAACTAACGCAACGATCTGTAAGACGGTTGCGATGACGACATATCCCAAGTACCCCCACCAGTATTCCGACCGTGATGCCCTGCCGGAGAAAGTGGCGTACTTGTTCCTGTACACTGTCGTTAGGGCGTCCATGAACCCCATCATCTGCTGTGGGCGGGGGCTGAATGCGGGCGCTGCAATTGGTTGTCCTTGTTGTGGGGCTTCTTCCATTGGAAATCGCTTACGTCAATCATGCATAAGTGTTGTTGCGTCAAATCTCGGAAAGGCACAAACCGAGTTTGGAGAGTGTTTCGTCGACGTCTTCTTCGCTCAGCACCATCGGGGGCTTGATCTTGATGACATTGTGGAGGGGTCCGTCTGTGCTCAGAAGAACGCCCCGCTCCCTCATGGAATCGACTACTGCTGACGCTTCCTTTGATGCGGGTTCCAGGGTGCCTCGGTCTCTGACCATCTCGATCCCTAGGAACAGCCCCCTCCCTCGAACGTCTCCAATCAGTTCGTGGGACTCCTTGAGGGACTCAAGCCCGTCTCTGAACCGGTGCCCTAGCTCGCTCGCCCTTTTCATGAGCCCATCCCTCTCGATCACATCCATGACGGCCGACCCAATCGCGCATGAGACCGGGTTTCCTCCAAACGTGCTGAAGAACTCCATACCATCGAACGAAGAAGCGATCTCAGGGGTCGTGAAGACCGCTGCCATCGGATGGCCATTCCCGATTGGCTTCCCCATCACTACGATGTCTGGAACGGCTCCGCTCTCCTGGAATGCCCACATGTGAGAGCCAACCCTCCCGAATCCGACTTGCACCTCGTCGGCGATCAATAGTCCCCCGGCTCCCCTTACAGCAGATGCAGCTTCATCGAGATACCCGCTCGGGAGTGGGACCTGGCCCGCGCAGGAAAGCATGGACTCGATCAACAGGCCTGCTACCGGGCCTGCTTCTGAAATGCCCTCCCTGAGCTCCTTGTTGAATTCCGAATCATTTCTGCGGTAGACGTCTGGAATGGGGATGACGTGCACCCATGGCTCTGGCTCACCCTTGCCGCCGGGTCCTCTGAACTTGTAGGGGCTCAGGTCGATTAGCATCCCGGTGTGCCCGTGATATGCACCCTCGATGACCACCATGTCGTGGTTCCCGGAATAGGCCCTTGCTAGGCGAACGGCCAACTCGTTGGCCTCTGAACCAGAATTGACCATGAAACCGACGCAAAGCTCGCCGGGAAGGGTGCCGGCGAGCCTCGAAAGGTACTCTGTCAAACCGGAGTACACGTAGCGGCTATTTGTGTTCAACAAGGACATCTGCCTCTGTCCGGCTTCGACTACGAGGGGGTTGCAATGGCCCACGTGAGAGACGTTGTTCACCAGATCGAGGTACCGTGTCCCATCGGATGCATGGAGGTACTGCATCTCCCCCCTCACTATGTGGAGAGGAGTGCCGTGTGCAATGGACAGAGCTTGGCTTATGTGCCTGTTTCTGGCTTCCAGGAGTGATTCTAGTTTTACCATCGAATGCTCCCTCTGTGGTTTTTCTGCCCGGATGGCCGTCCATAATGGATGGGTCAGTGATTACCGGATTCAGGAAAACCGCTTCCGGTCTCCTAATCGTTATGAATGAGTATGTAGGGGGGTTGTTCGTGCCGGGAACCTTCGACCGAACCAGGGGGCGGGCTCTGTCTCGCGGGGTCTCTCCCGAATTCGCCGATGCCGTCTCCAACTACTTCACGACGAGAGCGCCTGATTACGAGGCGGCGAGAGGGGCGCAGGACGCGTATTTCACCGCCCTCAGAGCCCATGGCTCGGAGGTAGTCGTCCTCCCCCCCCTAGAGGGATACCCGGACTGCAGCTTCACAGAGGACACGGCTGTGATCCTGGATGACTGTGCGGTGATTCCCAACCTTGGTCATCCCAGTAGGAATGGGGAGCAAGACTCGATCGCCGATTTCCTCTCAGACGATTTCGAGATTCACAGAATGCCTGCCGGGGCGACTCTGGATGGTGGTGACGTCGTTTTCTACGATGACCGGTTCCTAGTGGGGGTTTCTACCAGGACTAACAGGGCGGGGGTCGATTTCCTATCCGAGCGTGCTAGGAGTGTTGGCATGGACGTGCAGATATTCGACGTACCGAAGAGCACCCTGCACCTGACCACGGTTTGCTCTAGCCCGAGGGCTGGCACGATGGTGGCAGCAGAGGGGCACCTGACAGAGAAGGATCTGGCGTTCGCAGAGGAGGTGATTTGGATCCCAGAGGAGGAGGGGTACGCGGCAAACACCATCGCGTACGGAGACCGGGTCATCATGGCTGATGGTTACAAGAAGTCAAGGCAGCTGATGATGGATGCTGGCTTCTCGATTACAACAATCGACATGACCGAGTTCAGGGAGGTCGATGCTAGTCTGACCTGCCTCTCGGTCTTCATCGGATAGTTTGTTAGTGACTAAACGTTTCGAGAACCATGCAAACTGCAGCGAAGGTTACCCTTGGAATCGGGGGCGTGATGCTTGTTATCGGAATTTTGCTCACAGTCTTAGGTGCTAGAGGGATAAGTTCGATTGAGGGTTTTTCGGTTGAAGACGAAACGGTCTGGTCTGGTAGCTCAGGGGTCTACGTTCATCAGGACTCATCGGAATGCTGCCTGTTGATCTTCGTTAGTGATGATGTTAGGTGCGACGAGTTCGACCTGAATGTAAGCGGTGGTGGAGCATGGTACGAGCATGACTGGTGCACTGAGGATGGGAAGTTGCCCTCGGGTCATGCTGATGACCCTGAAGGGTGGCTCCACATGGGATTCGTTCGCGGCCTTGAGGGTGGGGTCTCTTACGAGTTCACCTCAAGGGATGAGATTACTGCAGTTCCAGAGAGCGTCGTCGTCGAGATAATCGAGGATGCCATAGGTGGTTTCTTGGGAGCCATGGGCGGAGGCTCGTGTGCGTGCTGTGGAGTCTTTATCCTGATTCTCGGTTTGATAATGGCCATTACAATGAAGGATGAAGCGCCTACTACTTACCAGGTCGATGCTGAAGGCCGTGTGATACAGATCCAAGGCGGGCAGGCGGCACCCAGTCCTGTTTCCATCACCCCTGGATCCGAGGGCTCTGCGGATGAGTCTTCGGCAGCGACAGAAGAGTGGTACAAGCAGACCGAGAAATGAGTCGGTTCGAGTCTCTTTCTGATACCCCTCACCGAATCCATTAACAATGACTCTCAGAGTCATTGCGCTATGGCTGAGCGGCACGCTAAGACTCACTCACGGTACGAGTGGCGGGGCTCGGCGATTATCCTATGCGTTCTCTTCATGATTCAGGCATTCGTGCCGATCGCGGTTTCCGATGCTGGGTTCGATGAAATGACAATCTGCCAAGACACCGCCTCGACCCTCGGTGGCATTTGTGACGACAGGACCGACGGCGATGACGGTACGACCGACGTCACCGACTGGGTCGAAGGGATGTTCCACTTCAACATGACAAGCCCCACCGAGATTCAGTTCCAGGCATCGTGGGCAATCAGGGAGTGGGACAAGTCGGGAATGGGTTTGTTCAACTCAGTTGCCATGTCCAATGCCCTTCAGTCTGACAACATAATGGCGCTCGATGGTCTGCCAGCGGATGTTCTGAGATCGGCCTTTGACGAGAACACCGACCCAAATGACGCGGGGTCCCCGACCATCCAGGAGTCCCTCCTGTCGGAGATAGACGGTTCAATTTCGAGCTTCTTGTCGAACTGGGGTGGGTCTTCTACCCCAGATACCACGTGGTCGGACAGAGTCTTCATCCCCGATGACTCGGGGACGATGTCTGGCGTAGATTGCCAGCTAGACCCTCTGTTGGACAGTGATGGAAACGCGTTCGAGCCTCCGATTTGCATCTCTACAAACGTCAACATTACCCTTCCCATTTCCGGCACCTACGGACTCAATGGGGTGAGTGCCACGAACCTTGACAAGGCGCTGGAGGGTCTGCTGGTGATGGGTTCCCAGATAACAACCAATTTCGATGTGATGGTGAGTCCAGGACACAAGGGGACCTATGCAATTCAACCACCAACTTACGCCACTGTCGCCAATGCAGGTGGTTGGGTGGGGGAGGAAGTTGGAGAAATGGATAATGATGGCGTGGCGTACAATTCCGGCCTGTGGAGCGTGGATAACCGCGTCAATCCCAGCGGGGATCTTCAAGCCGATTTGGACATGACGATGGGATACAGGGATATCGAAGGAACGGATATCGTTGATGTAAGCCCCTCCGACAAGAGCCTGGACTTGAGAGTCTCGGTGGATCTCTCCGATGAGAGCAACTCGTTCATCGAGGTTGTCGTAGGAATATACCAAATCCAATCCACCTCCCTGACTAGTTGGGGCGTCCCCCCACTGATGCCGGCGAACAAGGCCACTATCCCTGTAATCACGTCGGATGGGATACGTATGGCGTATCACACAGGTCTGATGGATCTGGAGGACCTATCCGACAATATCCCGGTCTCGGGAATAGGCCAGGCCCTTGCTAGCTCCAAGGAGGGCCTGACCGTGGCAATGGGTGACTTCACCTGGACTTCCGTGACACAGGCACCGTTGGATCCCGGTGGCCTGAACCACACCCATGGGTTCGGCTGCATAAGAGGGGTGAATTACTGCATGGAAGGGGCTGTGGCCATGGATGACTCGTATCCTGTCTACATGCGGTCAGTCAGTCACACGTTCCCCCTCAGTCTCGCGGATCTCCTAGGTGGGAACCTGGGGGACTCGGGTTTCATGAACTCAGTTTCTGGGGAAGACCTCAGCAAACTTCTGAACTCCGGAGTAGAGTTCTCCACTGTTCTGAGCGATGACGTGATGGAGTCATTCGTCGGCAATCTCCTCCCAAATGGAGTCAGTGCGGACCTGACGATGACGATTGTCCTCCCCACATGGGCTTCTACAACAGGAGGGGGGAATTCAATCGTCCTGACATACAGGTCATCTGGGAACCATGATGGGGTCATAGGTCTCATGGGATCCGAGTCTTTCTCATGGGACCATGCAATTTGCAGGAACACAGCGAACGTAGGGTGCTTCGACAATACTCTTGACTCAGTTTGCCCCTCGACTTCGAAGAGTTGCGGTTATGTCGAAGCCGATTTGGACATCGCTGATATTTCATTCTCCAGACTGCCGATCACCAAGGGTGTTTCTATTGAGTTCTCCCTATCTGTCGATCTAACGGTCCACAGGATTGGCATTCCTGAAGACGCGTTTGATTCTATGACCTCTGATACTACCAACTTGGAACTGAGTGTGTTACCAGCCGATCTATTCAGGACTTTGCTCGAAATCGGCTCTAGGGGGGATCCCCTTGTGAAGACGTTCTCACTTTGCGATAACGGGAGGAGTTACTGCGAACAGTCTGTTCCCCTTTCTTCACATAACTCCACTGGTCTTCCGGCTTACGCAGAGAGCCTCGAGAAAGACATCGAGTATATGATCAGGGATAATTCTCGTGATCTGGTGGAGGAAGAAGGAAATGGCTGGGGCGAACTGGACATGTCCGGTCTGGCTGTGGACATCCAACTCCCATACAATGAGCTTGTCGACAACGACGATTCTATCGGAGACGAGCGGGGGATTGTTTTCAGCATAGACATCCCGAGTGTGAAGATTACTGCTGGAATCGACAACTCATGGCTTGAGTTAATCGACATAGCAAGAGGGGGAGGGGATTTGGAGCGAGGGGTCGTGGCGGCAGACCCCTCGAATACCCTTGTGGCTCCGTTTCTAACTCCAATGATTTCCGCAATGGGTGGCTTGACGGATGCACTCTCGGCGAGCATGGTGAGTGCCGAGGGTATCCGGATTCCCGCGTTGGGTGAAGAGGGTCTAGCTCCCTTGGTTGATGTCCCTACATCGAAGCTTGCGGACATTGGGCCCAGTGAGATAGGGATGAGTGTTTTCGGGTTTGTTACTGTCACGATGCCGCTTGGGATCCAACTTGAAGATTTGACGTCCAGCAAGGGGATTTTTGCATCTGAAATCGATAACGTTTCTCAGCGCCAGGTCATCACCTACGAAATAGCACCAGGCGTGTATGATGACAGCATTGGGTTCAACGTCCTCCTTACTCCTTTGTGGATTATTTCCCAGATTCAGTTCTACTTAATCGGGCTGGTTCTTTTCTCCCTTTGGAGAGTCAGGAGAAGGATGACGAGGAGAAAGAGGAAGAGGAGGGCGGAGGCGCTCGAGGCGCTCGAGGAATCGGTTGCTTCACCCATGGGATACATCCCCCCTCAACCGACCGTCGAGGTCCTTCAGGTGTCGGACAATGGCATCGTGATCAAGAGAAGGCTGGTAACCACTTAGTGAGGTCACATGAGGGCCTTTCTGATGGTTTTCGTCGTACTCTCTGCCCCCCTGAGCGGTTGCTTTGGTGGTAGTGAATCCAGTCTGACATCAGAAGATCTTGAGGTTGTTCCGGGAACCTTGGTCTCGGGGGTCTTTCAGGAAGTTACGTTAGAGGCAGGGCAAAGTATGTCTGTCTTTGTTCCGTACCTGGTTAGGGACCCCATTACTGGTTTCGTACAGAACTCAACTGTAGTGGACATCGACAGGGGGGCGTCCGTTACCCTCGACTTACTCGCCCCACCGAGGGTCTCGCTGCTCGTGATGCTGGTCGGAGACGAGGGGAGGACGAATTGGCCTGTCAGAGCCGCTAACGAGTCATGGGGTTCTTGGTTGGAGAGAGGTGGCGCAGAGGGAGGGGGTGGCTTTGCGGTAAGCAGATCCGGTGCCAACACCTCATTGGATTCCCTAAACGCTAGTCAGGAAACGGGTGGAGCCGTCATGGTGAAGACCTTGCTATCGGAAAGGGCAGCGACAGTCGCAGAGGGCGAAGGGGGCACACACTCATCGGGGGTGGTTCATGGGAGAGTTGTCTACGAGAGGCTTCACGAAATCACTGATCCTGCTAACTCACTGGACCCGGTCGATGGAAAGGCAGGATACTGGGACAGGTGGGCTGGCCAGGGGAACCTCGCATACGAGGATGCAGCCCAGTATCTTATTTCCGAGCTGTCCTCCTTCGGCCTAGAGGTGATGTCTCATCGGTTCGAGTTCACTGACATCTTGGGCAACCAGAACCCCGAGTCGTACAACGTATGCGCCTACAAGTGGGGGAGCGTCTTCACGGACGAATGGTTGGTTTTCGGCGCTCACTTCGACATAGCGCCCCCTGCGAACTTGGTCTTACTTGACCCGCACGTCACGGGTTCGAGGACGTATGGAACTCGCGTCGGTGCATACGACAACTCCGCGGGAACTTCCATGGTGCTGGAAACCGCTCGTGCTCTCGTCGAGTTCGAGAGCAGGAGGACGATGGTGTTCTGCCTTTGGTCTGGGGAAGAGGGAGGCAAGAGGGGTTCGGATTATTGGACGGACTACTACGTCAAGGAGGACAACCCCGATGTCACGGTTACTAACTACATCAATCTCGACATGGCGGGTGTGAACTGGCCGGGGGGAGGGGGAGCCCCCCATGGGGACCCGGACCCCCAGATAGACGAGGATGGGTATCCGAAGGACACGGAGGTGTGGCCTATGCGAGTCTACATAGGACCGGGTCCGAACCACGACAGCCACGACCAGCCGGGGATGGTGGGGCTATCCAACTGGATAGGATCGGATGCATTGGGCCTAGAGGGGCAGATGGGTACCCTGGTAGGGACCAACTACTCGGCAGATACGTGGAAGACGGATGTGTGGTTGGACATGGATCGGCCCGAGATAATCGTCTACGAGGACACCACCGCACGAAGTGACCATGCCAGTTTCCAAGACAACCTCGGCACGGTCACCGTTGGGTTCGGTGGGCTCGTAGACGGGTACTGGTGCTATCACCAAACTTGTGACACACTAGAGGAGATGGAGCAGTGGATGGACACAACAGGCAAGGACTACGGGGATGAGAACACGGGAGTAGCGAATCTTGTGAACAGCCTCGACATGATCACGTGGTGGGCGCTAATGACCTTCTTCCACTGCGACGAGCAGCCGGTTCTGAATGCGCTAATCTAGCGCGAAGTCGCTCGGCTACAGAATCCCGTCGGTATTCATTGTGATGTAAACCATGGCTATTGCTACACTGAGGCAGATGTAGAAGATGGGTTCAGACCAAGTCTTGATCTTCTTCCCGTCCAGAGGACCGAAAGGAAGCATGTTGAATGCGCATAGGATGGCATTGCCCCACATCCAGTATGCGATGACGTCGGGTGTTTGGTCCACGAATCCACCTATGAAAAGCCACACGCTGTAACCCAGGGCCCATAGGGCCATGTTGGTAAGCGGGCCAGCGACCGCAATCTTGCCGAATTGGTTCCTAGTAGCATTGCCCGCGACCATCACCGCTCCGGGTGCCATGAATACAATCCCGAGGAATGCGGCTAGGATCAAGCCGAACCTCAAGCCCCCTGGATCGGCCCTGAACTCAGCCCAACAGCCGTAGAACTTGGCTACGAACTTGTGAGCGAACTCGTGCAGGATGAAAGCCGGTGCAAGCGAAATCAAAGACAACAGGCAATAACGTGGGAATTTAGAGGAGAGTGAGAAAACCCCTCCATCGAACATCAGTGCTAGTGCCAGCGTGAAAGCACCCGTGGCTATGGCGAGATGTTTGATCTCTGTTCTAGAGAAGTGCCATATCGACCCCCTGTGCATAGAAGCCGAACCCATGGTTCGTGGGTCTCCAAAGAAGCTGGAAGTCATCCTTCCACCTTGATCCATCTGGACGATGCGGATTCGTGGCTGCCTCCACGTTCCATCGTCCCTAGCAGCCGAGTGGCTGCTCGCCCTCTGACGGGCCTCGAGGGGGTCATCATCTACCCTCCAAGCCCGGGGGTCCCTCTCCGCTGCCATCGAATACTGGTCTCTATCGTCTGATATCAATGCTATTCGGATTCAACCATCCAGAATTTCTTCTATCTCGGAGATGAGGTCGTCCCACGTCATTGGTGGTTTTGAGTCTCCATCTCGGAGAATCTCTCGCATTTCCTCCATCTGCGATTCATCTGGTGGGTTCTCCGCCCACTTGTTCTTGTTACCCACTTCTCGGATCAAGGATGTCTTTCTGGAGAGCCTCTTGCTTCTCAAGCGACTCTCGCCGCCCTTCTTGGGGTCATGTTGGTGCTCGCGTATCATATCGGAGTAAGTTTGCATCCATTTACCGTGGGAGTCATCGTCGGTGTGGCTGAAGGGGTCGGCTAGCATCGTGACTAGTTCCCTCGCAAGGCGTTCTGCCTTTGTTCTGGCTTTGCCAGAGGTTAGCCGGTCCCTAGCTCTAGTGTGCCCCCTGATGCATTCCTTGCATCTGATGGAGCCGGCTACATCTGGTGCATCGCACAAGAGGCAACATACCGAGAAGCCCATCTGCTCCATGGCCCTTCTAGGAAGCGACATGATGGACGCTATACGAAGCGCGTTATGAGAGTCACTCGGATTCGAAGGCAGATAAGACCCCGAAGCCATCCAGCAGGCTCGGTCCGCTTCCAAGGTAGCAGAGTATGCCTCGCCTGCTCCTAGAGTCCTCTGGGGTGGAGTTGCTATCGGTGGCGCAAGAGCCGGTGCAACCGTCGGCGAAGGCGATGTACACTCGTCCTTCTCTGTCGATATGCAGATCATTGAAGTCGAGGAGGTTCCTGTTGGAGCCTCCGATGTCACGACAGTCGCCGCTGTTGAGGCATATGCTGCCTATCTGAACGGGGTCTGGGGAAGCTCGGACGGTGTGGAACACCGGATTCGGATCAAGCGCATTCAGGCTGTATGTGACATAGAGGTAGTAGCTGACGTTTGCGTTGGCGTAGTGGGCATTCCCATCCCACGGTTCTCCATCGATATTGGATTGGTTCAGCTCGCTGCCATTCTCGCTACCGAGGTAGGTTATCGCTATTCGGCCAGGGTCACCAGCATCGATTTGAGGGAAGGCGGTCGAGATTACTTGGCTGGGGCTGATACGCATGCTAGTC
>Ga0208764_10000753_pt1 | contig 20835 bp, 22 predicted proteins | sample ETNtaG_18_FD_185762 | JGI IMG/M metagenome (GOLD analysis project Ga0208764, IMG submission 185762) | Marine microbial and viral communities from oxygen minimum zone, Eastern Pacific Ocean - ETNP201302SV91 (SPAdes) (version 2) | ecosystem: Environmental > Aquatic > Marine > Oceanic ... | reverse complement strand
GACGTAGCGGAATCGGCCACTAAATAGATTTTCAGTTACTATGCCTACGCCATCAGCTACTGACAGCATCGCTACTAGAAAGGGTTTGTAATCGGTTGCAAGGCCAGGGTATGGAAGTGTTGCAAGGTCAACAGATCGCAAGCCTTGGCCCGCCATGGCCCAAAGTCCGGAGGAGTCAGAAGAGATCCGCATGCCCATTTCACCAAGTTTTTGACACAGCATGTCCATGTGGTCTGCACGAGCGCCTAGAAGGTTTATTTCTCCCCCTGCTATACCTAGAGCTGATAAATACGTCGCTGCTTCGATTCGGTCCGGAATTACTGTATGTTCAACAGCCACTAAATGGTCTACGCCTTCGATAGTGATTGTTGATGATCCAGCTCCAAGTACTTTTGCCCCCATCCGATTTAAGAATGCAGCGAGGTCAGCGATTTCGGGTTCTCGTGCAGCATTCTCAATGACCGTTTCCCCTTCAGCGCGGACTGCAGCCATCATAATATTTTCGGTCGCCCCCACACTCGGGAAATCCAAAACTACTCGAGACCCGATCAGCTTCTGAGCTTCTGCTTCTATGTATCCATGTTCTGAGGTAAAGCGAACTCCAAGGGCTTCAAGACCTCTGAGGTGCATATCTATTGGGCGAGGCCCAAAGTCGTCTCCTCCGGGCAAAGCTACTCTTGCTTTGCCATAAGTAGATACGAGTGGCCCTAGAACAACTATTGATGCTCGCATTTTTTCTACTTGCTCGTAAGGAGCTTCGGGAGTGATATCTCCAGGGTTAGTTATTTCCAGTTGGTTGTTTCCGCCGTCAGAGACAGTTAGTCCCATACAGCGGAGAAGCTCTGCCATTGATTCCACATCGGCAATATTTGGGACATCTTTAAGGAGATACGTTCCTTCCGCGAGCGTACATGCTGCCATGAGCTTCAAGGCAGAATTCTTTGCTCCGTTGATTTTTACGTCTCCAGATAACGGGCCACTTGGCCTAACGAGGATGCGGTCCACATTTCAATTATGCTCGGAGGGAACGGATACTCCCTACTTTATGGCGATCTTTATTGGATTTTCGTCCTTAGATTAGTACTTATGCCCCATTTTCAACATTCTCGCTTCCTAGAAGAAGACGCTGTGAACCAGCTTCTAACTCCACGAAATGATGCACTCTTGAAGGAGCAGCCTGTCGATAGTTCTACTTTCTCCATACTGAAAGGCCCATTTACCTTTTATGAAAGAACTGTTGAAGTCACTCCCTCGTCTTCTGGGATTCACGTTACCGAGACTTTTACCTATCAAATTTCCGCTCCAATTTGGCGCATACTTTTAGGTCTTCCTATTCGTAGGTTTTTAAAAAGAACCGAATCTTCTAACGATAAATTATGGTGGGCGCCTCCAGAGATTTTCGATAGTGATACAACGAAAGCATTAAGTTTGCTCTGTATCGCAGCGGTAATTACAGGTTATTTGGGCGCACTACTTGGTCAAACTGCTACTTTCGCTACTGAAGAATTCGGAGCTAGCGATAGAGCACAGGGAGTTCTCCTCGCAGCTGTTCGTATTGGGACACTGATTACCGTCCTTATTGCTGGACTTGCAGATAGGTACGGGCGGAAAAGGTTACTGATCTTTTCGCTTTGGTGCGGCTGTGCGATGACTCTGTTGAGTGCTGCTTCTCCAAATATGCTGACTCTGGGTATCTCGCAGGCAGTAGCAAGAGGCTTTGCTACTGCGATAAGTATTCTTGTAGGAATAATGGCAGCCGAAGCTGCTCCTAAGGGTAGTCGGGCGTATATTGCTGGAATTTTGACTTTGACAGCTGGTCTAGGGGCTGGGATTCCTGTTTGGCTACTGTCTTTAGCTGATATTCATACAGGAGGATGGCGTTTACTTTTCCTGATCGCATTTGTGTTTTTTCCTGTCATCGCATGGCTTAGAACACAACTTAATGAAAGTGAACGCTTCTACACTCATCAAAAGGTTCGAGACTCTGGAGAAGTTGTTGAGCTAGCTCCGGTTGTTTGGTCTCGATTTATTGCTTTAGCAACTGTTGCATTTCTAATCTTGATGTTTGCGACTCCTGCAAGCCAATTCAGGAATGAGTTCTTAAGGGATGAAAGAGGGTTTTCTGCGGCTCAAATAAGCTTGTTTATTTTAGCCTCGCATACCCCGCAGATAATCGGTGTTGCAATAGCGGCCAAGATATCTGATTTAAGAGGTAGAAAGCCTGTAGCAGCATTTGCTGTTGGGGTAGGTTCGATCTTTACGATTCTGGCTTATAGCGTTTCAGGAATTGGGATGTGGTTGACTGCGATGATCGCTGGGATTGTTTCTGCAGGTGCCGGACCTTCATTGGGTGTTTATGGTGCCGAGATGTTCAGTACTGGACGCCGGGGTCAAAGCAATGGAGCTATATCAATCTTTGCTGTTCTTGGTAGTGCCTGTGGCCTGCTTCTTACCGGTGACTTATCTGAACGATTTGGAAGTTTTGGAGAAGCATTTACTCTTTTATCGATATGCCCACTTCTTGTAGTTATTTTAGTTCTAGTATTTTTCCCCGAATCGAGAAATAGGGAACTAGAAGATCTCAACCCTGAAGACCTGTCGTAAAGTATTTCTTAACGAAGAGCGGCAATCCACTCTCTAAGCGGATTGATAAGAGAGCTTAGGTCTTTTTTGGGGTCGTGCCCCTGCTGCTCTAACCAGACCGTAGTTACTTCTCCCTTAATTAATTGGACGTATTCGTTAAATAGGTCCGGGCTACCAAATGGGTCTTTATCCCCTGAGAGGAAAATGCAGGGTCGAGTAATTTTCTCAAAGTGTACGGTCCGAAGCTTTTCGGGTTTCCCAATAGGGTGAAGTGGGTAGCTCAATAGAACTAGGCCCCTTGATTTGAGGCCGTTAGCTACAGCCATAGAAGCAACACGGCCGCCCATTGAACGCCCTCCAAGAAGAAGGTGGCTAGGTGGAACACCAAGAATGTCAGACCAATTTTTCGTTGCTTCGTTAACTTCGTCGATAAGTTTCAGGACTGGAGGAGGGGGTCGTTTTCGGCCCAGGTTTCTGTAGGAAAAGTTGACTGTATGTACAGGGATTTGAACTTCTTGTTCAATCTTTCGGAAGATGGGGTGATTCTTATCGCCTCCGGCGCCATGAAAGAGAAGTAATCCTTTGGGTTTAACCATTGTTACTCATTTGCTGTAAAGGTACTAGGTTTTCGAAATACGGAAAGTGAAGAATAGCGGTCACCTTAGAAGGACCCTTCGAGCTTCAGTAAGGTCTGATATGCGCTGAGCTGCATCATAGTTTTTAGTGAGGTCACCAGTGTCAGGATGGGCGGTTCGTAGGAGCTCTCGGAATCGTTTTTTAATCTCGCTGCGACTTGGGGAGGGGCTAGTAATCCCTAGAACATGTAAAGCCCAAGTAGCAGTATCCTTATGGCCGATTCGAACTATATAGTTTTTATGCTGACCCAATAAATATCCAAGAAAGTCTTCACCCACTTCACCATTCCATTTAGCAGCTTTGCGAAGTAAATTCATTGTTGCAGGTCGGTCACTGTAAGAGAACTCTGCTACGACATAGGCTGCTGCGAGCACATTTTGTTCTGGGGCTGTATCGGCATCATCGAAAGAGATCCTTAATTTACCGTTCAGAGAAGAGAGCCGATGGCGAGTACGAGCTAAACCGACTTTATCTTTTTGGAGGCGGTGCCGAAGACGAGGCTGGCCTACCCTCTCCCCTCTTTGTACCTTTTTAAGAATGCCAAGGTACTCATCATGAAATTCAAAATCGACTTGCTTGAGGTATCGAGCGACAACTGCTGCTAGCAGCAGAGAACCATTACCTGGAGAGGGGTGGATGGGAAGGTATGAGCGCCCGAGAGTTAAACGTCGAGTCGGAGCAATTTTTCTTGAGTGGTAGAACTCCAATTCAGCTAGTAGCACCAGATATACAATACAGGGTCTACCTTTAAAGCGAAATGGTAGATGCCATCAAAAGAATTATTTGTTATTTGCCTGCATGAGAGTTCTAGAAAATGTACGTTTTAGATTAGTGTAAGAGCGAACAACATTTTCTTTTGGAGTTGCTATGTCTTCTGTTGAATCCCCTGACCGAAATCTCGCTATGGAACTTGTCCGTGTGACGGAAGCGGCTGCTATGGCAGCTGCCAGATGGATGGGACGTGGAGATAAGGAAGGGGCAGATGGAGCTGCAGTTGATGCAATGCGTGTTGTTCTTGGGAGTGTTCAGATGGACGGGCTAGTAATTATTGGGGAGGGAGAGAAAGACGAAGCCCCCATGCTTTACAATGGTGAGCATGTTGGTGATGGTTCATTGCCAAAATGTGATGTGGCAGTAGATCCTATTGATGGCACTACCCTGACTTCTCTAGGAAGAGGCAATGCCATTGCGGTAATTGCAGTTAGTGAACATGGGACGATGTTTGATCCGGGTCCGTGTGTCTATATGGAAAAGATCGCTGTTGGTCCAGCTGCGAAAGGGAGAATCGATATTAACGCCAGCCCTACTGATAATCTCTTAGCTGTTTCTGAAGCAAAAGGGGAGCCGGTCAGAGACCTTACAGCTGTTGTTTTGGACCGTCCAAGGCATGATGACCTGATCAACGAACTCCGGGAGGCAGGGGCTCGTATCAGACTTATTCCTGATGGCGATGTAGCCGGAGCTATCTCTACCGCTTGGCCGAACTCAGGAGCAGATATTCTCTTTGGGATCGGGGGAACACCTGAGGGAGTAATTTCCGCTGCAGCCTTAAAATCTATGGGTGGGGATCTTCAGGGAAAATTATGGCCACGAAATGATACTGAAAAGCAAGAGGCCTTAGAAGCAGGCTATGACCTCTCTAGGCCATTGTTTATTGATGACCTCGTAAGCGGCGATAACTGCTTTTTTGCAGCGACAGGGATAACAGATGGAGATCTGCTTCACGGTGTACGCTACGAGTCGAATATGACCCATACCCAGTCTTTAGTGATGCGATCTAAGTCCGGAACAGTTCGTTTGATCAATGCTCAACATGCCCAAGATAAGCTTGACGCTATAAGCGACATTAACTACAAGTAAGAATTTCAACCTTAACCGATGGAGGAGAAATGCCTGAACTATCTGGAAAGCATGCACTAGTCACCGGTGGTGGAACAGGTATAGGCCTAGGGATAGCGCGGCAATTGTTGAAAGCAGGCGCCAATGTGACAATTTCGGGCAGAAGAGAAGAAGTATTGGTTCATGCGAAAGCCCAGTTTGAGAATGACGGCGTTGACCCAAAGTCAATTAATGTTTCGGTTTGTGATGTTACCTTGCCAGACCAGGTCCGGGCATCTGTCCAAGATGCTTCTAATGAGAACGGGGCGCTAGATATCTCAGTAGCAAATGCTGGGATAGGGGCTGGAGGCGCCTTTCTCGCAATGGAAGCTGAAACGCTTAAATCGGTTCTTGAAGTCAATGTCGTAGGAGCATTCAACACAATTCAAATCTCAGCTGAACACATGCGAGATTCCGGCGGGTCGATAGTTGCTATCTCTTCAATCGCTGGAGCGTTAGGGGGCCGCTTTCGAGCCGCTTACTCTGCCAGTAAAGCAGGCCTTGACATGCTGGTGAAAAGTGCTGCAGACGAGCTAGGAGGGTTCGGAATTCGAATTAATTCCATACGGCCGGGCATTGTACGCTCAGAGGCGACGGCTGCTATGTTCGAGCACATGCCTCACATGATCGAAGATTATCGAAGGAATATGGCGCTGGGAAGAGTTGGAGAACCAGAAGAGGTAGGAGATGCTGTCGTTTGGCTTGCGAGTGATGCAAGCTCTTGGGTTACAGGGCAAAATATTGCTGTCGATGGAGGCCATACCCTGCGGAGGGCTCCAGATTTTGAGCCAGCAATTAGAGCTAGGCTAGGTGATGAGGCTTACTCGGAAATAGTGAAGCCAGGGTTCGGGCCTAACGATTAGTGTGCTTTTAGCGCTGCTTTTGGCGCTACTTTGCTTCACTCGCTAATAAACGCACCTCAGCTCGTTTCATGGCATCAGCGGCTTCTTCATTCTCGCTATCCCCAGCAAGGGTTTCCCGTGCTCGGTCCAAGGCATTTCTGGCACGGTCAGCGTCAATGTTCTCAGCAAGTTCTGCTACATCAGAAAGTAGTGCAACGTGGTTGTCCGATACTTCGACGAAACCACTATGGACAGCGATATGTTGCACCCCGCCGCCACTTAACGCTATTCGGACCACTGATGGCACTAAATTCCCCACAAAGGGGACATGGTCGGGTTGAAATCCGATCTCGCCATCAGTTGTTCTAGCGATAACCAGTTCAGCCTCTCCTTCATAGACAATACGCTCTGGAGATACTAGTTCAACGCGTAAGGGCATCTACTCTCCTCATCTGAACAATACTTAGTTGCATCACGAACTGGCCTCTAGTTCAGCGGCTTTGCGTTCAACTTCTTCGGCACCGCCAACCATATAGAAAGCTTGTTCTGGGAGGTGATCAAGGTCTCCTTCAACGATCGCCTCAAACGATGAAATCGTATCTTCGATACCTGTGAATACTCCAGCTTGGCCAGTGAAGATCTCCGCCACAAACATGGGTTGAGACAAGAATCTTTCAACTTTTCGTGCTCTATCAACTGTTACTCGGTCTTCTTCTGATAATTCATCAAGCCCGAGAATAGCGATGATATCTTGAAGTTCTTTATAGCGTTGAAGGATTTCCTGCACTCGTCTAGCCACTGCATAGTGACGGTCACCAACAACTTCTGGGGTGAGGATAGTTGAAGTAGAAGCTAGTGGATCAACCGCGGGATAGATCCCAAGCGATGCAATGTCCCTACTTAGCTCGGTAGTGCCGTCGAAGTGAGTAAAGGACGTGAATGGCGCTGGATCTGTGTAGTCGTCAGCTGGAACATAAACAGCTTGTAGCGAAGTAATGGATTTCCCTCTAGTTGAAGTAATCCGTTCTTGAAGTTCACCCATTTCATCTGCGAGGGTAGGTTGGTACCCAACAGCTGAAGGCATCCTTCCCAGCAAAGTAGATACTTCTGATCCAGCTTGCACAAAGCGGAAAATGTTATCTATGAATAAAAGTACATCTTGATTCTGAACATCTCGAAAATATTCAGCCATAGTAACTCCTGCTAGGGCAATACGAAGACGAACCCCAGGTGGCTCATCCATCTGGCCAAATACCAATGCGGCTTTGTCAAGAACTCCAGATTCTTCCATTTCCAGAAATAAGTCTGTTCCTTCTCTTGTCCTCTCTCCCACACCGGCAAAGACAGAAACACCACCATGCTGAGTAGCAACTCGGTTAATCATCTCAGTAATCAGCACTGTCTTACCAACACCGGCTCCACCGAAGAGACCAATTTTTCCCCCTTCTTTATATGGGGTGAGAAGATCGATCACTTTGATACCTGTTTCGAACATTTTTGATGAGGGCTCAAGGCTGTCAAAATCTGGGGCGGGTCGGTGGATCTCCCATTTCTCATCTATGTCTAGCGTGGAAGCGTCAACGTCGAGAGGTTCTCCAATGACATTCCACACGTGACCCAGCGTTACATCTCCAACTGGAACTTCTATGCCAGACCCTGTGTTCCGAACCGGTGTTCCTCTGGTCAAACCGTCAGTTGGCTTCAGAGATACAGCTCGGACACGACTGTCACCAATCTGCTGAGCAACCTCAGCCATTACTGTCGTGGACTGGCCATCTACGACAACTTCGAAAGCCAGAGCAGTATTTATCTCTGGAAGGGCATCTTGAGGAAACTCAACGTCAATCACTGGACCGGCGATTGAAACCACTTTCCCCTCTTTAAGTGTTGTATTTGATTCAGTTACTGTCATATCTGCTCCTAGTAAAATTCGAATTGTTTATGAAAGGATTGTTGCTTCATCTAATAGCTCAGGGGGAAGTTCTTTATCATCACCATCATCTAAGGCTTCAGCCCCACCGACGATTTCCATGATTTCAGTCGTAATTGCATCTTGTCTAGCACGATTAAGTGCCCGGCTGAGTTTGGTGATGAGATCCTCAGCATTATCCGTTGCAGCCTTCATTGCTCTTTGGCGGTTCGCATGTTCTGAGGCTGAAGCGTCTAGCAGGGCTGAATAGAGCCGAGATTCAACGTATCTTGGAAGAAGTGAGGAAAGAACACCCTCCGGTGATGGCTCAAATTCAAATAGGGCATGGGCTTCTGAGTCGCCGCTTCCTTCAGATGCCACAGTGTCCATTGATTCAAGTGGTAGGAACCGACGAACAGCTACTCTTTGGGTTCCCATCGATATAAATTCCTGATAGGCCAAAATAACTTGATCGACTTCTTCACTGACAAAGATCTCACGAACTTTTGTTGCTATTGATCTTGCATCCTCATATGAGGGAGTGTCGGTCATTCCAGTGAATGACGCCTCAATCTTATAATTACGGAATTTGAAGTAATCGGCGGCTTTCTTCCCAACAAGAACGAGTTTGTAGTCTTTGCCTTCAGTCTGAGCCGCCATGACTTCACGTTCTGCAGCTCTTATCACTGCACTGTTGTATGCACCGGCTAAACCTCGGTCAGAGGTGATGACAACAAATCCTATAGATTCAATCTTTTCGACAACTCGCAGAAGAGGATCATCGGCACCGACCCCACCTGCTGCTAAATCTTCAATCACACCTGTCATCTTCGTAGAATATGGCCGCGCAGCATTAGCACGCTGCATCGCCTTGACCACTCGAGTCGCAGCTATCAGTTCCATGGCTCTGGTGATCTGTTTAGTCGATTGGACTGAGTTGATCCGCCGTCGGAGCACTCGCTCTTGGCCGCCGGGCATGCTTAACTTTCGCTATCTTCGCCCCGAGCTATGTCGACCTCGGGAAGGGTTGTTTCTGAATCTACAGTTTCGGTTTCTGCGTCAGGTTGTTCTTGCGCTTCGATGCTAACTCCAGTTGCACCTGTAGATCCTTCAAAATTTTCGGAATAACTTCGAACGATTGATTCAAGTGCTTCTTCATCTACTGATCCTGAAGAAACTATTTCAGAAAGAAGACCTGCATGTTGACTTCGAACAAGGTCGAGAAGGCCCTCTTCAAAACGGGCAACGTCCTCTACTGAAACTTCATCAAGGAAGCCACGCGTGCCAGCGAAGAGCGAGACCACTTGTTCTTCGACGCTCATTGGCGAATTGATTCCTTGTTTGAGGAGTTCTGTCAGACGATATCCACGATCGAGTTGTGCCTGAGACACCGCATCGAGGTCAGAACCGAAAGCAGCGAAAGATTCAAGCTCCCTGAATTGCTGCAGGTCTGATTTAAGCGTTCCTACTGCAGTTTTCATCGCTTTAATCTGGGCTGCAGAACCGACACGAGAAACAGAAATACCTACATCCACCGCAGGCCTGACACCCGATTTGAAGAGGTCGTCTTGAAGAAAGATCTGGCCATCTGTAATCGAAATTACATTGGTTGGAATATATGCTGAAACGTCGCCTGCTTTGGTTTCGATCACTGGAAGAGCGGTGAGGCTACCTGCGCCAAGCTCATCACTAAGCTTTGCTGCGCGTTCGAGCAGTCTGCTATGTAAATAGAACACGTCTCCTGGGTAAGCTTCACGTCCAGGTGGCCTCCTAAGCAGTAGTGCCATTTGACGGTAGGCTTCTGCTTGTTTGGAGAGGTCATCATAAACCACAAGTGCGTGCTCAGCATTATCCATCCAGTGCTGACCAATCGCACAGCCTGCATATGGGGCTAGGTATTTAAATGGGGCTGGGTCAGAGGCAGGAGCTACCACAACTACTGTGTAATCAAGTGCGCCGAATTCCTCCAACGTGGCTACTGTTTGCGCGACAGTCGAAGCTTTTTGGCCAATAGCAACGTAAATACATTTAACCCCAAGGCCCTTTTGATTAATTATTGTGTCAATGGCGATCGTGGTTTTTCCTGTTTTTCGGTCACCGATGATCAACTCTCGCTGTCCACGGCCAATGGGTATGAGTGAATCAATTGCTTTGATACCTGTCTGCATAGGTTCGTGAACTGGTTTACGTCCGATGATCCCAGGGGCCTGAACTTCCATACGACGAGACTGGGCACCAGAAATTGGCCCTTTCCCATCTATCGCTTCCCCGAGAGCGTTCACTACCCTACCTAACATTGCATCACCAACGGGCATTGAAAGAATTTGTCCAGTGGAACGCACCGATTGTCCTTCTTCAATACTTGAAGCCTCACCAAGAATAACAGCACCTATGGTGTCCTCATCTAAGTTAAGGGCGAGCCCAACGATGCCTCCCTCGAATTGCAGCATTTCATTAACGGCTGCATTTGGGAGGCCGGAAATGCGAGCGATGCCGTCTCCGACTTCAACGACGCGTCCTACCTGTCCTGAAGCAACAGTTGGTTCAAACCCTTCAAGGTTTTTACGTATTGCTGATGCTATGTCTTCTGTATTAATTGTAAGCTCTGCCATATCTAAAATGCCTCTCGGAGCTGCTTGAGTCTTGTACGTACGGTTCCATCTATTACTTCATCTTCTATCTGAACTAATAGACCTCCCATCACTGATTCGTCAATGATGACTTTGATTTCTACTTCTTTACCAGTCGCTGACTGGAGAGAAGTAGCTAGCCTTGCCTGTTGATCATCAGTTAATTCAATGACTGAATAAACTTCAGCTACAGCTTTTGCTCGAGATGCAGCCCCTAAAGCTACTACCTCATCAGCGATACGGTGTATATCGCCACCCCTGCCAGCGGCTACGATCATCGAAATGACCGCTGTCGTCGCTGGAGTTGCCTGTCCGCCGATTAGATCTTCAACGATCTGTTGTCGTCGAGCAGCAGGGATTTTTGAATCACTAAGAGTGCGTCGCAAGTCATCTGACCCTTCTACTGCGCGGGCGAAACGGAAAAGCTCGTCTTCGACTTCAGCTCCTCCATTCTCCGCTGAAGCAACAGAAAGTACCGCTTCCGCATATTTGGTGATCCGTTCTTCTGACATCAGTACCTCATCCGTCCTTGTTAACTAGAACCAACTTGATTGATGTAATTCTCAATAAGCTGAGCTTGAGTTTCAGCATCTAGATTTGCTTCTACGACCCTCTCGGCAGCCCCGACAACGATATCTGAAACCTCAGCTTGGAGGTCACTCATCGCCCGGTCGCGAGCTGCTTCGACATCTACGGATGCCTGATTACGCATTTCAGCAATATCAGACTCTGCACGGGCCTGAAGATCGGACCGAAGTCCCTCTGCTTGCTGTCGTGCTTCTTCGATAATTCGAGATGCTTCTGATTTCGCATCAGCTAATTCGGCTTCATATTGGGCCTTTACTGCTTGAGCATCGGCTTTGGCTTGATCAGCTTGGTCAAGGTCAGATGCAATTTTTTCCGAGCGTTGGTTCATAATTTTCTGAACCGCTGGGAAACCTTTCCACATCATTAGAGCTAAGAGAACTAGAAACGCTCCACCACCCCAGATGATTTCATTCGTTTCAGGCATAATCGGATTCGGTGCCTCTATGCACTTTTGCTCTATCTCCTTTAGAAGCTCCTCATCGTGAAGCGCAGCATGGTCACCGCTATGGTCACCACCATGGTCATCGCCATGCCCATCGCCGTGATCGCCGCCGAGGTAGCCTTTTTCTTCTAACCATTCGCCAAGCAGGCACTCTTCCAAACTTTCACCACTTGCGGATGCTGTGCCAGCCATCCCAAATGTTAAGAGGAGAGCTCCGAGTATCGAAGCTAAAAATATTCGTTTTTTCATGAGTCTCCTATGGAAGTAAGAGGATAAATACAACGAATCCGATAAGGGCAAGGGCCTCGGTAAAGGCAATCCCTAAGAACATCGTTGTCCGAGCGGTTCCAGCGGACTCGGGTTGACGGGTCATAGCGTCGATCGCGGCTGCGACAACAACGCCAATGCCAACTCCCGGTCCAATGGCCGCTAGGCCGTAACCCAAACCAGCACCGATGGCTTTAAGGCCTTCGGTGTTATCTGTTACCGCTTGGGCGAGGATACTGAATGTTGTTGCTAAAAGGCTGAGCACTTTTACTCCTAGTGTTCGGGGTGTATGGCACCGCCCATATACACGGCGGTGAGGATGGTAAAGATGAAGGCTTGGAGAAACGAAACAAGAATCTCAAAACCCGTCATAATAACCAACATAGCTGCTGGAGCTACAGCTCCAACATAAGTACTGTCCCACAGCGTGGCTGAAAGAACAGCGAACGTAACGAGAAGGAGGTGGCCAGCAACCATATTGGCCCACAACCGAATCGCTAAAGAAAGGGGTCTAATAATAAAGACCGAGAAAAACTCTATAGGTGTCACAATCAGGTACAAAGCTTTAGGAACACCTGGAGGGAAGAGACTATTTTTCAAATAACCGAAGAACCCCTGATGTTTTACTCCCAAAAAATTGTAGATAAGCCATACCAGTAATGACATCGCAATAGGTATTGCCATCTTGGCGTTAGCAGGGAATTGGATAAACGGTATCACTTCGAAAATATTGGAAAAGAAGATAAAGAAGAACATTGTCGTGAGGAACGGAACATATTTTTTCCCCTCCGCTCCCATTGTCTGCATAACGATACTGTCTTCTACGAAATTAATCCCACCCTCAGCAACGTGTGACATGCCGCTGGGGATAAGACTTTTCTTTGAACCAGCAGTCATGAATACCCAGAGGGTTAGAACTAAGGCGAACAAATAAACCAACACGGTCTTATTCATTGCTAAAGGGGTTCCATCAAAAGCGAAATCAGGCCAGTAGAAAAGATGACTCACTGGAGGGAAATCAAGTGCTAGTACCTTCACCTATCAAGTCTCCTTAATTCGTATCGCTACGTCGACGTCTGTCTGATTTTCCAGGTTTTAACCCCGGATAAGCAAGAGTGGCACTAACATAGCGCGTTTCCCAAATCAAAAGGCCTAAATGTGAAAAAATTAATAAAATTCCGAAGGGCATAATTTCGAACCAATCCGAATTTCTGATGGGCAAAATAACAATTGTGAGCATTCCCATCCGTAATATGAAACCACCAAGAACGGCAACCATCAGGAATTGAGGAGATATCTTCACGGCCCAGTCAATAATCCATGCTCCCATTAGAAAATTTATAAGTACTAGCCCTAGGCCAATAGACCCGCACGCTAACCCATTGACACCCCAGAAAATAAGGCAAAGAGCAAGAAGAATTGGAGAGATGATCAACCCTCTACGGAAGAGGTCCGTTGCGACTTCACGCTCTGGAGCTTGAGACCCTTCCCCTGCACCTACAGAAGCTTCACTCACTCCTCGGTCCTTTCGCATCTGGTACGCCCGCTTCCAGCTCTTTCATACGTTCTGTATAGGTATACCAAAGTTTCCAAACTTCATAAACCGCAACGACCCCGCCGAGAACAAAAACAAAGAGTGGACCCAGACCTGTCCAACGGTCGATCAAATACCCTAAGAATGCGAATAGTGCTGGAGTTAAGACGAGTTCAAATGCTGCGGTTACGCCATCTTCCGCATTAGCTAAAGATCTTATTGGGTTTGCCACAGCTGTGTGGTCCTCGCTCACGTTACTTCGTTGCTCCTTCACCTTTGATAGGAGCAACTACCTCGAGGGCCAATCTATCACCAGTGGGGAATTCTTTGCTATTGGAGCTGACCAAATTTCGAACCCTACAGAAGAAATTGGCGGGCTATTACCTATACCGACTCCCCTAGCTATTAGCATTCAGCGACATAGCTAAGGTGTTTCAGGAAACGCAGCACTATTGACAATACGGGAGATCGTATGGGAGACAACGAAAACATGTCTAATGTTTCAACTGCTTTTAATAACGCTCTAGAAGTGATTAGTAAAAGCGAACCTGAGGTTGCAGGACATATCCGCGGAGAATTAGAGAATCAACGAAGCCAGCTGAAATTAATCGCTTCAGAGAATTACGCTTCGCCCGCTGTCTTGTTGGCTATGGGGAACTGGTTTAGCGATAAGTATGCCGAAGGGACACCAGGCCATAGATTCTATGCTGGCTGTGAGTACGTCGACAAGGTTGAGACACTTGCCTGCGACCACGCGAAAGAACTGTTTGGTTCAAGCTACGCCTATGTCCAACCCCACTCTGGGATCGATGCGAACTTGGTAGCATTTTGGTCTATTCTCGCCCATCGAATTGAAAGCCCCTTTCTCGCATCACATGAGAAAAAACACGTAAACGACTTAACAAATTCCGACTGGGAGACCCTACGGCAATCCCTAGGAAACCAGAAAATGATAGGAATGTCCTTAGACGCTGGTGGGCACCTGACGCACGGGTTTCGACCAAATATATCTGGCAAGCTTTTTGACCAAAGGTCATATGGTGTAGATCCAGAAACAGAAATGCTCGATTACACATCAATTAGTAACCTTGCGGAAGAGTTTCGCCCGCTAGTAATCGTTGCTGGATACTCGGCCTATCCGCGAAAAGTCAATTTTGCGAAAATGAGAGAAATAGCTGACTCCGTAGGTGCGACATTCATGGTAGATATGGCGCATTTTGCCGGACTCGTCGCAGGAAAGGTATTTTCCGGTGACTTCGACCCCATAGCAAATGCCCATATAGTTACTTCGACTACCCATAAATCGCTCCGCGGCCCTCGTGGCGGAATTGTGTTGTCGAACGAAACCGAATTGGCAGAATATATCGATAAAGGATGCCCCATGGTGCTTGGAGGTCCATTAGCGAATGTAATGGCCGCTAAAGCCGTAGCCTTTGCTGAAGCCCGCCAACCAGAGTTCAGAGAGTACGCAAATAACGTCGTTACCAATGCTTCCGCCTTAGCTGCAGGAATTGAAAAAAGAGGAGGCCGACTTGTGACGGGAGGAACAGATAATCATCTTGTTTTGGTAGATGTTCGTCAATTTGGCCTTACCGGTAGACAAGCTGAAAGTGCACTTGAAGAATCAGGTGTTGTCGTTAACCGAAACTCAATTCCATTCGACCCAAATGGTGCTTGGTATACATCAGGGATCAGGTTGGGTACACCAGCACTTACAAGCTTAGGAATGGCTGAGAGTGAGATGGATGAGGTAGCAGACATTATCTGCTCTACTTTGCAGGATACTGAACCTCGAACGACCTCATCAGGTGAGAACTCGAAAGCCCAATTCAAACTCTCAGATAAAGTGCGAGATACCAATCGTTCCAGAGCTGGAGATCTACTTACCAAGAATCCTCTTTACCCTGACCTGCATCTACTCTGACCCTACGGAGAATGGGAAGGAAGGGATGCGGGGATGATTTGAAGTCCCTAGCTGAACGCTAATTATTCAAGGATGCGATTCACCTTTTGCACTCGCGCCGTATGGCGGCCTTCTTGAAACTCTGAATTCAGAAATACTTCTAACGCTTCTCGAGCTACTTCAGGTCCGATAAGCCGCTCACCTAAGCAAATTATGTTTGCGTCGTTATGTTCACGTGCAAGGTGGGCTGACGTGACATCGTGGATAGTAGCTGCGCGAATTCCGGGGACTTTGTTTGCGACCATACAAACCCCGATGCCGCTCCCACACACTAATAGTCCAAAGTTTGCTTCTTCTTGTGCCACTGCTTTTGCTACGGTTTCAGCAAAGTCTGGATAATCAACGCGTTCGGTAGAATCGGTTCCCAAGTCGATAACTTCGTGTCCGCTGTCACGTAAATGATCGACAAGAAGGGTCTTTAAAGAGAATCCCCCATGATCACATCCAGCAGCAATTGTCGCCATACCTAAGAAAGGTAGTGCGTGGTTGGGCTCCATGGGAGGCATTTACTAGAAATGTGTGTGAAATGGGAAACTGCACCTACTCCAAAGATTTGAAAACCATATCTTTAGTGACCGGACCCTCGCGGAGAATTTTAGGAGTTGATTGAGTAAGATCGACCAGCGTCGAGGCGATGCCATCTTTAAGGCGTCCACCGTCAATGATTAAATCAACTCCTTGAAGCACATTGGCTATTCCGGTTGCAGTTTCTGGAGTATCTTCTCCATGAATGTTTGCGCTAGTTGCTGCTAATGGGCCCATATCAGTTGCGATCCTTCTGACGAAGTCATTGTCTGGGCACCTGAGGGCGATGGTCTCTTCTTCACTGGCGACTAGAGACATATTGGGAGTGGGGTTTGGAAGTATCACGGTGAGAGGCCCCGGCCAAAAGGTGCGTACTAGAGAATCGAGTGCTTGACTCTGGAAAGAACTTACCTGTGGCAGCTGTTCCACACCTGATATGAGAAGGGGCAACGGCATAGATTCTGGACGCTTTTTGAGAGCATAGATCTTCTCTAGAGCTGTTTTTTTACTTGGTAATGAGAAGATCCCGTACACAGTATCCGTTGGGAGAACGACGACCCCACTATTAGCAAGTGTTTTCTTGGTCGCTGCTTCAGCCTGTGTTTCATCTTCCGATATTTTTATCAATTCCATTTTCCGCTAACTCCTCGGTCGCGCCCAGATAGATCTTTGAAAACTTGAACATCGGCATATCCTCTGCTGTTCATTCTTTCGCTGATCGCACTCACTTGGTGAGGTGCCATTTCCAGTATTAAAGAACCTGAATCATGAAGCCACTCCTCGGCTTCATCAACGATGACCTCAAGGAATTCCGTGCCTTTCAGGCCTGAAACCAATGCAAGATGCGGTTCCCAATGTTTCACATCTGCAGGTAACGTTTCGATTTCAGAATTTGAAATGTACGGAGGGTTAGAGACAATAACTGAAAATGATTTCCTATATTCACTGGGAAGAGCATCGAACCAAGAACCTTGACAAATCGTTACGGTGGCGCCTAGTACTCCGAGTCCAGTTAAATTTGCTCTAGCTACTTGAAGCGCATCAGTAGAAATATCCGTCAAGATAACTTCAACGTTTTTCATCTCAGCGGCTATAGACAATCCAATTGCTCCCGACCCTGTCCCAAGGTCAGCAACGAGTTTTTTCTCATCATTTTTTTGCTTTCCAAGTTCAGCTATAGCTACACCAGCTACTACTTCAGTTTCTGGGCGAGGAATTAGGACTCGATGATCTACCATCAAATCCAAAGTTCGAAATCCCCATGCTCCACAGACGTATTGGAGGGGTTCTTTTTCTAAACGCCGCCTCATCATTTCGTCGAAATGGTGGACTCCTCTTTCTGTTGCCAACTGCGTTAATCCGGAAGAGAGAGATCCGGCATCGTACCCAGAGGCTGTTTCAACTATCCGTCGTGCTTCATTCTCTGGATTCTCAAACCCCGCTGCTCTGAATCTCTGAGTTGCCTCTGCTAGAAAGGTTTTCCAAGGAGTGGGAAGAGGAATTGCGCTATCGGACTCGTCATCATTTTCATCTGCTGTTCCGGTCATTCCGGTGTTTTCTCTAATTCCATAAGCTGTTCCGCCCGTTCATGCTCAGCTAACGCATCCACGACTTTGCTTAACTCTCCTGAAAGTACGTGCTCAAGTCGATAGATTGTTAGTCCAATTCGATGATCCGTAATTCTGTTCTCTTTAAAATTGTAGGTACGTATCTTCTCTGACCTGCCCCCACCGCCTGTTTGTCCTTTCCGAGTTGCTGATTGCTCTGCTTGGATCCGTTCTTGTTCTGCCTGAAGCAGGCGCGATCTAAGGACTACCATTGCGCGAGCCTTATTCTGCAACTGGCTCTTTTCATCCTGCATGGAAACGACTATGCCCGTAGGCTTATGGGTAATTCTTACTGCAGAGTCAGTAGTGTTAACGGACTGCCCTCCGGGCCCTGAAGCACGAAACACATCAACTTGAAGATCTGACTCCGCGACTTGGACTTCAACCTCATCAGCCTCAGGCAATACTGCGACAGTCGCCGAAGAGGTATGTACTCGCCCCTGTGCTTCTGTTACTGGAACACGTTGAACACGGTGCGGGCCACCTTCATATTTCATCTGGCTCCATACATCGGAGCCTTTAAGCAGAAAAGTTATCGAAGTGAACCCGCCTATATCTGACTGCTGGCTATTTAATACTTCAAGAGACCACCCTCTCTTTCCTGCAAAACTGGAGTACATCTCGAAGAGATCACGCGCAAAGAGGTTTGCTTCTTCGCCACCTTCTGCTCCTCGTATTTCAATAATCACGTTCTTGTCGTCATTGGGGTCTTTGGGGATTAATAGTTCGCGAAGCTTTATCTCTGTATCGTCAATCTCCTGTTGGGTTTCATTCATATCTTGGCGGAGAATTTCTCGTTCTTCTCCGGTCGCTTCGCCAAGCAATTCTTTAGCTGTATTGAGGTCGTCTTGAGCTTTCTCTAGATTACGGATGCACTGGACTATTTCTTCTAGCTCGCTATATCGCTTTGCTGCTTTAGCGTAGGCACGCTGGTCGGACAATAGGTCTTGATCGCCAAGTCGATCTTGTAAATCTAGATACTCTTGTTCTAGCTCAGAATAATGATCTGCCATGATGCGAGACTACTTGCAGTACGCTCGATTACAGGGGTTCCTGTTGGCAATATTCACTAAACCCATAAATTCTCTACTTATTTTGTAGGAATTCCGGCCAAGGAGTTGGAATAGACCTAAAGCTGGGAGCAGTTCGGAGGTGTCTGGACTGCCGTAAAATTACCGGATGTTGGTCTTGTTCAGGCATAAGAAGTAAGAGTTCATCGGGATTGTGCCGGCCTAGTTGGCCTCCACTATGAGGTACGAGATCTAGATCTACGCCTGTTGCCGATAAGACCAAGATGACAGCATTATCTCTTACGCCTATAGCGGCGCATGGCTCATTTCTTAGAGCATCATATTCAGGGAGCAGGGATTCAACGAAATTGAGTTCCTCCATTCCAATGAGTTCTGGGTTTGAGATGACTTCGGACATCAGCCATCTGGATCTCAAAATCCTGTTCAGGGGGTGGGGTGGGCTTTCTTTATGACGAAGTTTTTTGATCATTGATATGACTTCTTTGATTCGGTCGTCAAGGTTTTCCTGGTGAAATAGGAGGTTGTGCGCATTCTGGTCATAGTCTCCTATCCCTACGTTGATTTTAAAATGACCGTTTTCTTCTTCAGTGATTCGAGCAACCTCTACACCACGAAATTCAGCTCGAAATGTTCCATGTTCTTCTAATATGCAACATTCTAAGCTTGTTAACTTTTTGACTAGTTCTCTTGCCCCTTCTGGCGCGGTCTTCTTTCGGTAGGTAGGGGTTTCGGGATGTTCGACTAATTTTTTTCCTTCTACAAGCCAAAGGCTGATATCTAGATCAAAGCCTCGAATTTGAGCAGATAGAACTGGATTTTCTTGATCTACTACAAGGTGGATTTCCATCTCGGAGGTGAGTTCCTTTTGGGCTAAGACCACAGGGAGGGCTGAAACTTCATCAGAAAGTGAATAAGCGATGAGCCGCGAAGAATTGAACAAGATCGCACCGGACGGGAAAACACGCTCTTCATAATCGTCGTCTTTATCAAGTTCAACAGCGAAACTTTTAAGTTTTGCGAGTATCAAAGTCGGTAACTGGGAGCTATCTCGCATGATCTAAGGCTAGACGTGTATGAATCGAGCTATTCTCCGGAGCTATCAGCCTGGCGTTTTCTTTTCCCATAACGCTTTTCGAATCTTTCAACACGTCCCGCTGTGTCAACAATAGTCATAGTCCCTGTAAAGAATGGGTGGCTAGTTGAGGAAATTGGCACTTTGGCGAGAGGGTACTCCTGTCCATCTTCCCATGTAACGGTTTCTTCTGTTTCGATAGTTGAACGCGTGATCCATGACTCGCCAGAAGACGTGTCTTGAAAAACAACGGCTCTATATTCAGGATGAATGTCTGATTTCATGTTCTATCTCCACATGGGGACTATTCGAGGGTATCGGGTGAATCGGGTTCATACACACACTTGGAAAATATACTGGATTTATATTCCTTAGGGGATTAAAGGTTCCCTAAAATCTGGGAGTTATCCTCAGTAGTTTCAATCTTCTCCAGAAGGTGCTTTAGCTCTGCCAACCGATCTTTCTCATCTGCTGCTTCCTTTAACTGTTCTCGGAATTTCATATTTTGAGCATATTCTTCATTCGAATAAAGAGACTCGAGGTTCTTCGTAGCAGTTTTTCGGACATTTATACCTGGGGAAAGTTGCGCATCAACCGCTTCAGAGCATAAATGGAGCTCCATCGTACTTCCGCCTTGCAGCTCGTTCATAACGAGTTCATCTACTTTGGATTGTGTTTCAGATAGGACAGTTGCAATAACGGTAAGTGAACCACCTTCCTCGACTTTTCTTCCGGAACCGAAAAACCTTTTAGGCGGGTATAGGGCTGAGGCATCAAAATCACCTGAGACTAATCTTCCCGATCCTTGAGAGACAAGAGTGTAAGCTCTAGCAAGGTGGGTCATCCCATCGACAACTACGATCACGTCTTCGCCCAACTCCACCATTCGCTTCGCACGTTCGATTGTTAGTTCAGCGATAGCAATATGCTCTTCGGGGGGCTGGTCAAAAGTAGATGCCACTAGATCTGATCGAGTCAACCAACGTTTCATCTCGGTCACTTCTTCCGGAGGAGCATCGACAAGCAGCATCAGTAATTTGACTTCAGAGTAATTGGTTTCGATGGATTGGGAGATTTCTTTCAATATCGCCGTCTTCCCAGAACTGATTGGGGCAGCAAGGAGGGCTCTCTGGCCTTTGGCGATTGGTGAAAGTAAATCTATGGCTCTGGAGATGGTGTTGTCTGGATCTTCAGGTCGTTCGAGTTTGAGTCTAGTATCTGGGAATACGGGCGTGAGATCTGTGAAGTCTGGACGGTCAGTCATGTTTGCAGCATCAACACCATTAATAGCGTCGAGCCTTAGCATCGCTGGGTTTTTTTCTGATCTA
>Ga0208764_10000752_pt1 | contig 20843 bp, 24 predicted proteins | sample ETNtaG_18_FD_185762 | JGI IMG/M metagenome (GOLD analysis project Ga0208764, IMG submission 185762) | Marine microbial and viral communities from oxygen minimum zone, Eastern Pacific Ocean - ETNP201302SV91 (SPAdes) (version 2) | ecosystem: Environmental > Aquatic > Marine > Oceanic ... | reverse complement strand
TGAAATACGATATAAAATGCATGAATTTATTAAAAAAAATAAAAGAAAAAAGTATGTAATACTCGATATACCGTTATTATTAGAAAATAAGTTAAATAAAAAAAAAGATATTTTAATTTTTATAGAAGCAAAAAAAAGAGAAATAAACAAAAGGTTAAAAAGAAGGAAAAATTATAATTTAAAAATTATTAATACACTTAAAAAACTTCAACTTCCTGTAGAAATTAAAAGAAAAAAATCTAATTTTACAATAAAAAATAATTTTAATAATGATTCTACTAAAAAAAGTGTTAAAAATTTACTTAAAAAGCTTAATTAAATGATTGAAGTTATTTTAGATACAGAAACAACAGGGCTATCTGTAAAAGAAAAGCATAGAATTATAGAAATTGGCTGCATTGAATTAAAAAATCAAATTCCAACCGGAAAAATTTTCCACGAATATTTAAACCCTGAAAGAAAAGTGTCAGAAGAAGCATTTAAAGTGCATGGATATTCTGATGATTTTTTATCTACACAAAAAAAATTTCCTGAAATAGCAGTTAATTTTTTTAATTTTATTAAAGATAAAAAAATAGTAATTCATAATGCTAGTTTTGATTTATCTTTTCTTGATTTTGAATGTAAGTTAGCTAATTTTAAACCAATAAATAAAGGAAATATAATTGATACCCTTGAAATTGCGAGACAAAAATATCCAGGTTCACAAAATTCATTGGATGCTCTTTGTAAAAGATTTAACGTAGATAATTCTAGGAGAGAAAAACATACTGCTTTAATAGATTGTGAACTTCTTAAAGAGGTTTATATAAATCTTTTAGATTTAAAGGAGCCTAAATTAGATTTAGAAAGTGTTGGGAGTTCTGTTTTAAAACAAGGTTACCATATTAACACGGAGAGAAATAAAAATAGTATAGTGATTAGTCCCTCAAAAGAAGAGATAAAATTACACCAAAATTATTTATCTAAACAACTCCCAAAAAATAATTACAAGTGAGGCTTTTCCTTTTCGGCATACATTTTTTCAAAGTTTACTTCTTTTTGTATCGTTATATTTTTAACTCCAGCTTTTGAAAAAAGATAAACAAAAGTTTCATATAATAGGCCGTAGACTTCATTAGGGACTTTTACTAAGACAATTTTTTCTAATTCTTTTTTGTCATTAAGATTTTCGTCAATAGAAACCAAAGCAGCTAAATTAATCTCTGCTAATATTTTATTTTTAACCTCAATATTTGGAGCAATCCTTAAAACTGTATTAACTTCAATAATATTATTTTTGTACTTTTTACTACTTATATCGAAATTTAAGTTATAATTTGATATTTCTTTTTCTAGCATAACAAATGCATTAGCAGTAGGTATTTCGAAAGATATATCTTTTATAAATTTTGATAAGATTTTATAACTCATTTATTTTCTTTTTCATCATTTTTAATTTCTTCGAACTCACCTTCTACAAAATCATTGTTCTTTTTTTTATATACTTTTGATGAGAAGGTCTTAATAATAATTTTTCTTGTTGGAGGCAATATTAATAAAAAACCTATAAAATCAGTTAAAAAACCAGGAAGAATGAGTAAAAGTGCAGCTAACGCAAGCGCGGCCCCAGAGATTATTTCGTATATTGGCAATTCATTTTTCACTAATTGTTGAAAACCTGATGTGACAGCGCGAAATCCTTCTAACCTTGCGAAGAAAATTCCTGTTACCGCAGTAAAGAAAATAAGAAAAATAGTATTAAAAGCCCCAATAACACCTCCAACTTTTATCATGAGGTATATTTCTATTATGGGTATTCCAATTATAAAAAGAATTACAGCGTTCATTTGTCTGCTTATTGTGTTTGCATACTATATCATTAAAGTATTATAATCAAAAATTATGAGCAATCAGTTTGGTTTCATTGATATAATTTTATTAGCTATGTTTGCTGGCTTTATAATTTTAAGGCTTCGAAATATTTTGGGAAGAAAAACAGGCCACCAAGGCAAGCCAGCGGCTAGATATTTTCCTAAAGGAATGGAAGTTTTAAAGGATATTGAAAATAATGATGCAATAAGATCCGGCAACGTAGATGAAGAAGCTAAAAAAAAATTTTTAAAAGGTGCAGAAGTAGCTTATGAGCAAATAATTGTTTCTTTTGCAAAAGGAGATAAAAAATCTCTAAAAAATCTATTAGAAAGAAATATGTATAACCGTTTTGCTGAAGTTATTGATGAAAGAAAAAATAAAGAACTTAAATATGAAACAACTTTTATAGGACTTAAATCTTCAAAAATATTAGAATTTAAAAAAATTGAAAATATTTATAAAGTTAGCGTTAATTTTGTAAGCGAAATAATAACTTGCGTAAAAGATAAAAATAATAATATTATTGAGGGCAATCCAGATACTATAAAAACAGTCCATGATATATGGAAATTTTCAAAAAATATGTGGAGCCAAGATCCAACGTGGTATTTAGTTGATACATCAAGCAAGTAGTGAAAAAAAAATTTTCTGCAACAACCCAAGATAAAAAAGATTGGTTTAATTTTACTCAAAAAAAGAATAAAATTTATAATAAAGAATCTGAGTTTATAAGCAATAATATAGCTAAAAGTAAAATTACTAAATTAGATTTACATGGTGAATCAATTGACCAAGCTAACAAAAAAGTAAAAGAATTTATTATAAAATCTTTTGATTTAGGATATAAAAAAATCCAAATTATAACTGGAAAAGGATTAAGGTCGAAAGCATATAATAATGTTTATCGTTCTGAGAAAATGAGCATATTGAAAAATTCAGTACCAGAATATATTCAAAATAATGATGATCTATTAAATAAGATAAAAAAAATAGAAAATACGCCTGTCAAAGATGGAGGGGAAGGAGCTATTTTTATTTATTTAAAGAATAAATTTTGATAAATCGGTATCTTTTACTAGTTCTCCAAGATTTTTTATAACAAAATTTTTATCAACAACTATTTTTTCGCCACTTCTATCTGTAGCAGAAAAACTGACTTCATCTAAAACTTTTTCAATTATTGTATAAAGTCTTCTTGCGCCAATATTTTCTATAGTAGAATTAATTTCAGTAGCCATTTTTGCTATTGTTTCGATTCCATCTTTGGCGAATTCAAGACTCACATTTTCCGTACCTAAAAGTGCCGTATATTGTTTGATCAAACTATTGTCTGGCTCTTCCAGAATTCTTCTAAAATCATCACTGGTTAGAGCATTTAATTCCACTCTAATAGGAAGCCTTCCTTGAAGCTCAGGTAATAAATCTGATGGTTTTGCAAGTTGGAAAGCTCCTGATGCAATAAATAGTATATGATCAGTTTTAATAGGCCCATGTTTTGTGCTTACAGTTGTTCCTTCAATTAATGGAAGCAAGTCCCTTTGTACTCCTTCTCTAGATACATCTCCTCCTACTCGATCACTTCTTGCTGAAACTTTGTCAATCTCATCTAAAAACACTATCCCATTATTTTCAGTTGAAATTTTAGCAGATTTTAAAATTTGATCTTGGTCAATCATTTTATCGGACTCTTCTGCAACTAAAATTTCATGGGATTCTTTTACATTCATTTTTTTCTTTTTACCTTTTTTAATATTTTTACCTAACATTTCAGATATATTTATCATTCCCACATTAGCTCCAGGCATTCCTGGTATTTCAAAACTAGGCATACTAGAAGCTTCGTTTACCTCTATTTCTATTTCATTATTATCAAGATCTCCATTTCTTAGTCTTTTCCTAAAGCTCTCTCTCGTAGCAACACTGGCCTTACTACCGACTAGTGTATTAAGAACTCTTTCTTCGGCAGCTTGTTTAGCTTTAGAATTTACTTCTTTTCTCATTCTTTCTTTTTCAATAGCTATTGATATTTCGAGTAGATCTCTAATTATTTGTTCTACGTCTCTACCTACATAACCAACTTCTGTAAATCTTGTGGCTTCAACTTTGATAAAAGGAGCTTCAGCCAACTTAGAGAGTCTTCTTGATATTTCTGTTTTTCCTACACCTGTGGGACCAATCATAAGAATATTTTTTGGTAATACTTCATCTTTCATTTCACCTGTTAAGGCTTGTCTTCTCCATCTATTTCGTAGTGCAATAGCAACAGCTCTTTTTGCTGCCTTTTGTCCAATTACATATCTATCTAATTCAGAAACTATTTCTCTTGGGGATAGAGACGAAACCATAGATCTATCCTCACTTTTTTTTAAAGATTTTTCTTTTTGTAAAGGGGTAACGTTTGTTTTAGGTTTCATTTAATTAAATTTTTTCTAGAGTTATATTATTATTGGTGAATACGCATATTTCAGATGCGACTTGAATTGATTTTTTTGCAATTTCTTCTGCAGTCATTTTAGAATCTATTAAAACTTTCGCAGCAGCCAAGGCATAGTTACCACCTGAACCAATACCTATAATTCCTCCTTCAGGCTCTAAAACATCTCCAGTTCCAGAAATTATAAAACTTTTTTCTTTATCAGCTATAGCCATTAGAGCTTCTAACCTTCTTAAATATTTATCTGTTCGCCAGTCTTTTGCTAATTCAACAGCAGCTCTTGTAAGGTTACCAGCATGTTTTTCTAGTTTAGCTTCCAGTCTTTCAAATAAAGTTAAAGCATCGGCCGTCGATCCTGCAAAACCCGCAATTACATTTCTTTTTTCGATTTTACGTACTTTTTTTGCAGAACTTTTTAATACTGTATTACCTAAACTGACCTGGCCGTCTCCTGCAACCACAACATCCTTGTCTTTTCTTATTAGGACAATCGTAGTTCCATGCCAATTTGAATTTGTGCTCATGTTAAATATGTGGAGATTTATTTAGCATCTTCAAGGGTAAATCTTCAATTTATTGATATATTCTGGAATTGTATATATACCTTACTGTTATTAGGACGCTTTATGGCTAGAAAAGCTAAAATAAATAGAAAAACTAAAGAAACAAACATAATAGTTGAAACAAACCTTGATGGTAAGGGTTCTTATAAAATAGATACCAAAATAGGTTTTTTAAATCATATGTTAGAACAACTATCCAAACATTCTTTAATTGATTTAAAAATATTGGCTAAAGGAGATACACATATAGATTTACATCACACGACAGAAGACACAGGTATTGCTATAGGAGAGTGTATTAAAAAGGCCCTAGGTTCGTCTAAGGGAATAAAAAGATATTCTCATGCATTAATTCCTATGGATGAAACATTAACTCGAGTAACTATTGATGTTTCAAATAGACCATATTTAATTTGGAAAGTAAAATTAAAAGTAGAAAAATTGGGAGAGATGGATACAGAGTTATTTAAAGAATGGTTCCAAGCTTTTTCTCAAGCTGCTGGTATTACATTACATGTTGAAAATATTTACGGAGATAACAGTCATCATATAATCGAATCTTGTTTTAAAGGACTTGCGAGATCACTGAGAGAAGCTATTGAGATAGACAAAAGAATTAAAAATAAAGTTCCTTCAACTAAAGGCGTTTTATAAAAAAAAATGTCCATTACAGTAATTGACTACGGTTCTGGCAACTTAAAGTCAGCAGCTAAAGCTCTCGAAACTGCTGCCAACAATATAAATGTAAATTCTAGAATAGTTGTAACATCCGACCCTAAAGAAATTAAACAATCAGACAAGATAGTTTTGCCAGGTCAAGGATCTTTTAGGGACTGTTATTCAAGTATAAAAAAAATACCTGGACTAAATGAAACTTTAAATGAACTAGTTATAGAAAAGAAAAAACCAATTTTAGGGATATGTGTTGGTATGCAATTATTTGCAAAAACTGGTTATGAATCGCAAGAGACAAAAGGATTTGGTTGGATCGATGCTGAAGTTAGAAAAATAAATAATATGAATAAAAAATTAAAATTACCCCATATGGGATGGAATGAAATAGAGTTAAAAAAAAATTGTTTTCTTTTTTCTAATATTAAAAATAAATCTCACGTTTATTTTATTCATAGTTATGAATTTATGACAAAAGAAAAAGATTGTGTGATGGCTACAACAAATTATGGAAATTCAATAATAGCATCTATAGAAAAAGAAAATATAGTTGGTACACAATTTCACCCAGAAAAAAGTCAAGAGAATGGTTTAATAATTCTAGAAAATTTTTTGAAATGGAAAATATAATGATAATTTTTCCCGCGATTGATATTAAAGATGGTAAATGTGTTAGACTCATAAAAGGAGATTTTAATCAAATGACTTCCTATGAAAAAACTCCTTTGGATCAGGCTAAAATATATTTTCAAAATGGATTTAATAACATTCATATTGTTGATTTGGACGGCGCTTTACAAGGAAAATCATCTAATTCAGATACTGTAAAAGAAATAATTAAAAATTTTAAATTAAAAATTCAAATTGGTGGAGGCATAAGAACGATCGAAGATATAGATAGTTGGATTAAAAGTGGTGTTGATAAGGTTATTATTGGAACTGCTGGAGTTGAAAAAAAGAATTTTCTTAAAACTGCTTGTGAAAAATTTAAAAATAAAATTGCTGTATCTTTAGATGTTAAAGATGGTTTTATTTTTTTATCAGGTTGGAAAAAACAAACTAATATCCTAGCTTCTTCTTTTTTAAAAGAAGTACAAAATTTTGGAATTTCTAGAATTATTTATACTGATATTAATAAAGATGGAACAAAAAAAGGTCCAAATATTAAAGATACAATCGAGTTATCTAGTAAAGTAAAAATACCTTTTATTATATCTGGAGGAGTTTCTTCAATAGAAGATGTTAAAAAAATTAAATCTCTTAACAATTCAAACATTGAAGGAGTGATAGTTGGTAAGTCAATTTATGATGGTGATATAAAAATTAACGAATTAGCAAAAGAAATATAAAATGTTAAAAAATAGAATTATACCTTGTTTAGATGTGAAAGACGGTAGAGTGGTTAAGGGCATTAACTTTGTAGATCTGGTTGACGCGGGGGATCCTGTAGAACAAGCTAAAATATACGACGAGCAAGGCGCTGACGAGTTATGTTTCCTAGACATTACAGCCTCAAATGAAAATAGAAACATTATATTAGAAACAGTCAAGAAAACTGCAGAAAAATGTTTTATGCCACTGACAGTGGGTGGCGGCGTGAGAACTATAGAAGACATAAGAAATTTATTATTAGCTGGAGCAGATAAAGTATCAATAAATACTGCAGCGGTTAATAATAAAAATTTGGTTAAAGAAAGTTCTGAAAAGTTTGGTTCTCAATGCATCGTTGTTGCTGTTGATGCAAAAAAAATTAAAGAAAATAAGTGGGAAATATTTACTCACGGAGGAAGAAAATCCACAGGATTAGATGTTATGAAATTTGTAGAAAAGATGGAGTCAATGGGAGCGGGGGAAATACTTCTTACCTCGATGGATAGAGATGGAACAAAAAAGGGTTATGATTTAGATCTAACTAAAAAAGTATCTAATCTTGTGAATATACCAGTTGTTGCCTCAGGAGGTGTTGGCAATCTAGAACACTTACATCAGGGCATAAAAATTGGGAGGGCAAGTGCTGTATTAGCGGCTTCAATTTTTCATTTTGGAGAATTTTCAATACAAGATGCAAAAAAATATTTAGACTCAAAGGGAATTGCTGTAAGAATCTAAGAAATGTTTAAAACTTTAGAAGAATTAATATCTACTATTCGTCAACGAAAAGAGTTCAAGATTGATGAGTCTTATACAAAAAAATTATTAAACGATAAAAATTTAAATATCGAAAAAGTAAAAGAAGAAGTGGGAGAACTTATTGATGCTATCAAAAAAAATACAAACAAAGTTCATGAAGCAGCAGATGTTTTGTATCATTTATTGGTACTTTTAGAAGCAAATAGTATTAAAATTGAAGATGTGATGGATGAGTTAAAAAAAAGACAAAAATGATAAATTGGCATAAAAGATATATAGAATATTGGAAAACAAAACTAAATGTTTCTGATTATTTTGTTGTTTGGATATCCTTTATTAAAGGTTTAATTATTGGTTTATTAATTTATCATTTTTTTATTAATTAAATAAAATGAACTACGATAAAAATAATATTTTTGCTAAAATTCTTAGAGGTGAAATTCCTTGTAAAAAAATTTATGAAGATGAGTTCGTTTTAGCTTTTTATGATGTAAATCCTCAAAAAAAGATTCATGCACTTGTAATTCCTAAAGGCGAATATGTAAATTTAGATGATTTTTCTTCCAAGGCATCAGAAAAAGAAATTGTTGGTTTAATAAAAGGTATAGGTACAGTTGCTAAAAAATTAGGTATTTCCGAAGTAGCTAAAGGGAGAGGTTATAGATCTTTAGTTAATGTAGGGGAAAATGGAGGACAAGAAGTTTCGCATTTACACTTCCATATTTTTGGAGGTGAAAAAGTTGGTAAAATGGTTTCTTAAAGATCTCCTTCCATTGGTATCTTAAATATTTCATTTTCAACTGAAACATTTATTTCAACATTTTTTATAAGAAAATCTACATTGTTAGAATAAGCATCTAAAGTTTTCCATCCTAAAAGTTCTATAGATTTTTTGTTAAAAAAAATGTTAACCGTATTAAAATTACTATCAATAAGCTCATACTCAATAATGCTAGAATTTGAGTAAATTGGTTCATGATTTTCTACTAAATTTAAAAGATTATCTTTATTAAGAATAAAAAATAAAGGTGTTTTTTTTAAAGGATAATAATAAATTTTTTTATATTTATTTTTAACCACTGCAAGAATTTTACCATTTGTAACTATACTCTTTTCTTTTTTTGGATATTCACATCTCATAAGCAAAGGGTATTTAATATAACAATCACCAGTTTCTACTTTTTCTCCAATTGTTTGAGTAAAATTGAAGTGCAAAGTATCTATGGTTTTGTATTTAGCGATCAATTTTTCTTTAAAATCAGCGTGAGCAAAGCTATTTATAAAAAATAGTAAAAAGAAATTTAAAAATATAATATTTAATTTTTTAGTCAAAAAAAACCTAAAGAATTTCTCTTTTTCCAACATGGTTAGCTTGACCTACTATGCCTTCTTTTTCCATTGTTTCCATAATTCTAGCTGCTCTATTGTATCCAATTTGCAATTTTCTCTGTAAAAAACTTGTAGAAGCTCTGCCTTCACTTTTTATTATGTCTACCGCCTTGTAATATAATTCATCCTTTTCATCATTATTATTTTCATTATTAACATCTTCATTATCTTTTATAGTTGTAATTTCATTTATATAATCAGGTTCACCTTGCGATCTTAAGAAACTGTTTACTTTTTCTATTTCAGATTCAGAAACATATGGCCCATGAATTCTTACTATTCTATTTGCTGAGGACATAAATAACATATCGCCTTTACCCAATAATTGTTCAGCTCCTTGCTCACCCAAAATTGTTCTACTATCAATTTTTGAACTTACTTGGAACGATATCCGTGTAGGAAAATTTGCTTTTATAGTTCCTGTTATTACATCAACACTTGGTCTTTGAGTTGCCATAATAATATGAATTCCAGCAGCTCTTGCCATTTGAGAAAGTCTCTGAATATAATTTTCTATTTCTTTTCCAGCTATCAACATCAAGTCAGACATTTCATCTACAATTACTATTATGTAAGGCATATGTTTTTTGTGCTTAGAATTATAGCCATCTATATTTTTTACTCCTACGCTGGTCATTAATTTATACCTACTTTCCATTTCTTTGACTGCCCAACCAAGAGCTGCTGTGGCTTTCTTTGCTTCTGTAATCACGGGACATAATAAATGAGGTATACCTTCATATGCTGATAGCTCTAACATTTTAGGATCAATTAAAATTAAATTACATTTTTCAGGAGTATATTTGTAAAGCAAAGATAATATAATTGTGTTAATACATACTGATTTTCCGGAGCCCGTAGTTCCTGCTATCAATAAATGAGGCATTACGGATAGATCTCCAACAACTGGTGATCCCGATATACTTTTACCTAGAGCTATTGGAAGCTTTATTTCTCTTTTATTAAATCTTTCGTCAGAAATAATTTCATTTAAAAATACATTCTCTCTTTTTGTATTTGGAATCTCTATGCCTACAGTATTTTTTCCAGGTATTGTTGCAACTCTGGTTGAAATTGAACTAGTATTTCTTGCTATATCGTCAGCTAAATTTACTATTTTAGAAACTTTGACTCCCGAAGCAGGTTCAAATTCATTCAAAGTAACAACTGGCCCACAGCTAATTCTTTTTATTTTTCCCTCCACACCAAAATCAAGTAAAATTTTTTCTAAAAATTGAGAATTTTCATTTAGTTCATTACCATCTATATTTTTTTGCGCCCTTGGGTCAGTATTTTTTTTCAGGAAATTTACACCAGGTAGTTTAAATGTATTTTTAATGTTTTTTATCTCTTTTTCTTTTGAAAAGGGTAAAATTGGTTGTTTAGCTTTTGGAATACTTTCATCGAGAATAATAGAATTTACATCCTCTTCTGAAACGTTATCATTTTTGTTTATTTTTTTACTATTTTTAAAAATATTTATTATTTTTACTAATATGTAGTAGGGAAATTTTATAGCTTTATTAATTTGGTTTATCTTTAGACTTAAGCTATAAATAAAAAAAGTTAAAGTAAGTAAACCCAGCGCAAGAACAACATAATAATTTTCAATTAAAGAAGTGAATCTATAAATATTTTCTTTAAAGATAAGACCAACGAACCCACTATTTCCGTTATCTATTAACCAAAAAGAGTCATTATAAAAAATATTTATAAAAGTAGAACCAAAAACTATGTATAATAATGAAAAGAATAATTTTAAAGAAAAGTTATTTATTTTTCCATCAGAAAAAAGTTTTACTCCCCAAAAAAATAAAGTAATAGAAAATAATACAGAAACTAATCCTATTGATTGAAGAAGAAAATCGGAAATTATACTTCCATAAAACCCACCAAGATTTTTAATTTTTTCACTTTCGGGGTTAAATATAAAGTTAGGGTCACTAGGAGAGTATGAGATAATTGATATAAGAATAAACGAACTAACGAGAATTAATAGAATACCTAATAGCTCTAATAATCTATTTTTAATAAAAGCTCGTATCTTTACTAATATTTGAGAATTCATAATTTTTTTAAATCTATTAATTAACTTTGTATCATTTATTAATAATTGTTAAAATTAATTAATAAAATAATAAAAACATGGAAAATCAAAAAATTTGTATAATTGGTGGTGGCTTAAGCGGATTAATTACAGCGCTAAGTCTTTCTAAACTTAAAATTCCTATAGATTTAGTAACAGGAAATATAAAAGAAAATTTAACTTCAAATAGAACTTTAGCAATTTCACAAAATAACTATGACTACTTTAATAAGATAAACTCTAATATATTTACTAAAAATGAGTTTTGGCCCTGCAATCAAATAAAACTGTATAACGAATCAAAAAATAATTTGTTTCATGAAATATTCCAAATAAAAAAAGAAAATAAAAAAGTTTTTTATATGATGGAAAGTTCAAAAGTTACAAAATATTTGATAAAAAATATTAAAAAAAATAAATTTATTTCTCTTAAAAATAATAAAAAAGTTAATAAAATCTCAAATATTGGTTTATTAAAAAGTGTAAAAATTGATAACATAAAATCAAAATATAATTTAGTAATTGTTTGCTCGGGAAAAAAATCAAACTTAATCAAAGACTATTTTCATGAAAAATCTTTTGGCTACTCTTATAATGAAGTATCTATAACAACTACATTAAAACATTCATTACTAAAAAATAATATTGCTAGGCAAATATTTTCTGATGACTCAATATTTGCAATGCTTCCAATTTCAAATACTAAAACTTCTATAGTGTGGTCAATTAAAAAAAACAAAGCTAAAAAATATTTAAATCAAAAACAAATTCAAAATAAAATAAAATATTACAGTCAAAATTTTTTGAAAAATGTAAAATTTTTAAAAAAAATAGAGCAAAAAAATCTAAGCTTTTTTTCTAGAAATAAATATTTTTATAATAGAGTTCTTTTATTTGGGGATATTTTGCATTCAGTACATCCGTTAGCTGGGCAAGGATTTAATATGACACTAAGAGATTTATCAATTCTAGAAAAAATATTAGAAGATAAAGTAAAACTTGGCCTAGATATTGGTAGTATTGATATTTTAAATGAGTTTTCACGCAAAATGAAAACAAGAAATCTTGCTTTTTCAGTTGGTATTGATTTTACAAAAAGATTTTTCTCCATAAGACAAAAACCTTTAAAAGCTTTTAGAAATTTATTTTTAAATAAATTAAATCAAAATCAAACTGCTAAGAATTTTTTTTACGAATTAGGAGACAAAGGATTAAAGTTTTGATTAAATAATCCAATTTTTTAGTTTTTCTTTATTTTCTATTATATATTTTGGAAAAGTTTGATCTAATTCAACTTTTTTTAAACTTAAATTTCTTCCAAAAATATCTTTTTGTAATTTTATTTTTTCTTCAATATTGCTTTCATTGGTAAAATTATTTTTATTAAATTCGCCATGAGAAAATGACTTTATTTTTTTTGCTATGTTTTCTGGGCTTTGAAGATATGCAAAGTGCCAACCTCCATCTTGGATTATTTGTATATTTCTTGGTTTATCAATTCTCCAAAAAGGGTATTTTTTTATTTTCATATTTCTTAGCCACTGAGGAGATTTAAGGTTTTTTTTTAAACAAATTTTTGATCCATGCCAGTCTTTTTCAGTTTCATTTAGCAAATTTAATTTGTAGTTATACATTTTTTGCACAAAAACCGCATATTTGTTTTTAACATTAAATAAGTTTAATTTTTTTAGGTTTGGTATTTCATCTACATCAGATAAAATAACTAAATCATTATCATTACAATTTTTTAAACCCTTCATTATAGAATTTCTTTGATGCTGCTCAACTAAAGATTCACCCCACATGTGTGTTTTTTTTATAGCTTCGGCAGTGTCGTCAACTACAACATAAATAATTTTATCTTTAAATTTTTTGAACGCAGATATATTGAAATTTAATTTTTTTTGCTTTCCTTGATGATCGCTAGTTGATTCAACTATGACAAAATAATCAACAAATTCATTTAGTACATTTATACGTATATCTAAAATATGTTCTTCATTGAAAAATTGAAAGCAGTCATATATAGCCATACGAAAATATAATTTATATATTTTTTGTAATCAAGAAATTTAATTGATTGTTTTTTTAAATATTAATATGTCAATTATATTAAAAGAAGTTATAAATATGATATGATTTATTTTTTACTAAATATTTTTTAAACATGAATTTTTTAAAATTAAAAGAAAGAAACTATAAAAAGTTGCTATCTTTAATTCCAATATATTTATTTTTTTTTATAATAGGAGACTTGATATTTAGCAATTTTTTTTATGATAAACCTGTAAAATATGGTTGCATAAAAAAATATGAGTATTTTTTTGAATTAGAAAAAAATTGCAATGCCCATGAGAAGTTAATTTCTGGAGTAAATAGTTATAAAGTTTATACTAACAATGAAGGTCACCGATTTAACGGAAGAAAAAACAGTAAGTCAAAAGATAAAATAGTAATTTTTTTTGGAGCATCTAATACTTATGGTTGGGGCCTTGATTATGAAAAAACCTTTGTTGGTATTTTAGACAATTTTGAACATAGTTATTTTATAAAAAATTTTTCTGTTCCAGCTTATAGTCCTACAGTTTTTTATTATCAAGTTAAACAAATCAAGAAAAATAATGATTTTCCAAAGAAAATATTCTTAGTTCTCGATCAATCTTACGCAATGAAAGAAGCCAATCAATGGAAAAAAACTAATGATGGTAAGCCTCGTTTATTTAAAAAAAACGAAAAAAAAAATGATGATTTTTGGAAAAACTTTAGACATAATAATCTTAAAATTACACGTCTTATATCAATTAAAATCAATAGTTTTTTTAGAAATATAAAACATAATTTCAAAACTACTAAAAAATCTAACAACGAAGCTCCCATATCATCTTTTTGGGCAGATTTTATTCATACAGAATGGAGCAAGCTTGATCAAGACGAACATTGGGAACCATATGGAATAGAAGGAGGCCTAAAAAGAATTAAAGAAAAAATTTACAAAACTTCGTTAATTGCAAAAGAAATGAATTCAGAATTTTATATTGTTATTTATCCATGGGTAGATACTTTACAAAATGGTCAAAATTTTTTTAACTGGGAAGAGTATGCTGAGGAAATTTGTAAGTACTCTTATTGTACAAAAGTAATTAATTTGTTCCCCGATTTTGAAAGATATAAGCTAGATAATGAGAATTGGGCAGCAGATCTTTTCTTAACAGATGATCCGCATTGGACAGAAAAAGGACATCAGTTAGTAGCAAAAAAAATATATAAATATTTAATAAATTAAATTATTTATTTTTTGCATTCAATAACGCCCTCTACACCAGCTTTGACTACTGTTTCGGTTCCAAAGGCAGGTGTTTCATCTAATTCTAATATTATCATGTTTTGTTCAAGAATTTTGTAGCCATTTTTACAAAGCACTGACGCCTCTATCAAAAATTCATCTTTTAATTTTTTTGAAGCTCCTGATTGATATTTACTTATTTTAATCCACTTTTTTCCAACTATTAAAATATCTTTCATATTTTCATCTGCTTTAGAATCTTTTTTAAACATTTTTATTGAACTACAATCGACACTTGATCCTTCTTGATTAATACAAGTTCCTTCACCATGTTCGATGCCAGCTACAAATTTACCTATATAAGTCGTGCCATCAACATATTTTAAAGTACCTTGGCCATGTCTTCTTCCATTTATGAATTCACCAATATATTTTTCACCAAGCGGAGAAAGGAAAGTTCCTTGTCCATGAGGTAAATCGTTTTCAAATCTTCCTGAATATTTTTCTTCATTTTTCCAAATTTTAGTTCCATTTCCATGATTTTTTCCATTTATCCAATCACCGATATATTTTGCTCCATCAGAATAAAAAAATGTTCCCTGTCCGTGAGGTTTAAAATTTTTAAATTCACCAATATATTTTGCTCCAGCAGAATATACAGCAGTGCCATCTACTATCTGGCCATTCTTAAATTCACCTGTGTATGTATGAGAAATATCAGTCTCGTACTTTCCAAAGCAGTCATTCCATTCTTGATAGCTATTTCCTTTACATTTAGCTATTTCTTGTTTTTTTTTTTTTAATTCTTTTTGAGCTTCTAATATTTTTTTTTGTTTTTTACTCATTTCTGAACTTTCAATTTCATTTTTATTCCAGTTGGCTTGTACTTTTTTACAAAAGCTTTTTTGTTTTGGTCCTACTGGAATAAAAATATCAATTCCATCTTGTTTTTTATAATTTTGCTTTACAATTGACTCAGATTCTTTGTCTAAAAAATATACGAAATATCTATTACTTCCTGTTCCACTTTGTATTTTTTTTGTTATAATTTTATTATCTTGAATTACTTTTATAGGATCAATCCATTCTTGGGTTTCACCAGTTTCTGTTTTTAATAAAACGTTTATAACTTTTTTATTTATATCTATCGTATAATCAGCAGTAACTTTTTCTGAAATTTTGCAATCCTTAAAATAGAAATTTTCAGCGTAGCTTTTACTAAATAATAAATTGCTTAAGATTAATATAATAAAAATTTTTTTCATAATTGCTATATACTATGGCTTTAGAGATTTATTCTACAATAATTTTAGTCATACTACAGCATGTAGTTAATTGGAAATTTACTTGATTATTGAAACTATTGATTATAAAAAATTGTTGTTTTATAATAATTTTAAATAAGCGGGAGTAGCTCAGTGGTAGAGCGAAACGTTGCCAACGTTTAGGTCGAGGGTTCAATTCCCTTCTCCCGCTCCATAGTAAATTATGAATGACTTATCTGAAAAAAATTGTATTCCATGCAAAGGAGGAGTTCCTCCTTTTGATATATCAGAGATACATAAGTATTTAAAAAAAGTAGATGGCTGGGATGTTAAAAAAAAGGATGGAGAAAGTTATTTTCTTGAGAAAAGTTTTACTTTTAATAATTTTTTTGAAAGTCAAAAATTTATAAATCAAGTAGGTGATATTGCAGAAAAAGAAGGCCATCATCCAGATATAATATTTGGTTGGGGTTACGCAAAAGTTCAGATTTTTACTCATAAAATTAAGGGACTAGTAGAAAGTGACTTCATTCTAGCGGCCAAAATAAATAAAATTTAATTAGTGTTTAAAATGTCTTGTGCCAGTAAAAGCCATAACTATACCGGCATTGTTAGCGGCCTCAATAACTTTATCATCATTTATAGAGCCACCTGGCTGAATAATTGCTTCTACTCCTATTTCAGCTAACTTCTCAATTCCATCTGGAAAAGGAAAAAATGCATCAGATGCCGCAACAGAGTTCACAATTTTTTCTGGAACAAACTGTTCTGCTTTTTGTGCTGCTATTTTACAACTATCTAATCTACTTGGTTGTCCTGCTCCAATACCTATAGTAGATTTTCTATTTACCATAACAATAGCGTTAGATTTGACAAATTTACAAACATTTAATGCAAATTTCAAACTTTCAATTTGACTTTGCGATGGTTTTTTTTGGGTAACAATTTTTAATTTATTTTTAAGTAATATTTTATTTGCGTCCTGAGATAAAAATATATTTTCAAGAAAGAGATATTGGTTTTTATTTTCTTGATTAAGCTTATCAAATTTAATTAATCTAATATTTTTTCTCTTTTTCAATATTGTAATAGCATCTTTGCTAAACCCTTGAGATATTATTATTTCAAAAAAAATTTTATTTAATTCTTTAGCAAGCCTTTTTGTAATTAATGAATTGACTCCCACAACACCACCAAACGAACTTATTGGATCGCACATTAGTGCATTTTTAAAAGATTTAACTTGATCTTTTTCTATCGAAACTCCGCAGGGATTAGTATGTTTTATAATAACAGTACCTTTTTTTTTAAATGTATTTAAAATAGAGATTGCAGAATAAATATCATTGTAATTATTATAGCTAAGTTCTTTGCCAGAAATTTTTTTTATAGCGAGATTATCACCTATTCCATATAGAGCCCCTTTTTGATGAGGGTTTTCTCCATATCGAAGCTCTTGTACTAAGTTTCCATGTATAGTTTTTTTTTCAGGAAAATTTATATTTAGTTCACTATTAAACCAATTGGATATTGAAGAGTCATAATAAGCAGTCAAGCCAAATGCTTTAGCTGCCATCAATTTTCTAAACTTTAGTGATGTTGATCCTTTATTAATTTTGAGTTCTTTTATTAGTTCAGAGTAGTCATTAATATTAGAAATAACTACAACATCATTAAAATTTTTAGCAGCTGCTCTTATTAATGTAGGTCCACCAATATCTATAAATTCTAATATTTTTTGAAATTTTGTCTTTTTTCCAAGTTGGCTTTCAAATGGATAAAGATTAACTATCACTAAATCTATATTAGATATATTTCTAATTTTTAAATCTTTTTGGTGTATTTTGTTTTTTCTAATATTAAGAATTCCTCCATGTATTTTTGGATGCAATGTTTTTACCCTGCCACCTAAAATTTCCGAAAATCCTGTGTAATTTGAAACTTCTTTACAATTAAAATTCATGCTTTTAATTTTTTTAAAAGAACCACCTGAGCTTATAATTTCAATCTTAAATTTTTTAAGTATGGGTAATACATTTTGTAGATAAGATTTATCAGAAACAGAAATAATTGCTCTTCTAATTTTTTTTAAATTCATACTTAACTTACTCTTTCAATATCCCATTCTATTAAAATTATGTCTTTGTTTATATCACCAGAAATAAAAACAGACTCATTATTTATGATTTTGTTTTTATTTCCAAGAAAAATATTTTTTTCAATTTCAAAATTATTTTGTTTACATTGCATTAACCAACCTTCACCGTTAGATAAACTGATTAATATAGAATTTCCGGCCTTTGTTTTTACAATTCTAGTATTCGGATATATATGAAATCTTATAAAATAAACTAAAAACTTTGAGCAGTTTTTTGTTTTTTTTAATTCATCTTTTCCCAAAATTTTATCATCATTTTTTGAAATTTTGATTGATCTAGTATGTATATAACCAAATCTTTTTTCGTATCCGTTTTGTGAAGCAGATATAGAATAGAAGTTTTTATCCTCCATGTAGTTTTTACTAATAACCTTATGTTTTTCAATTAATGAATTTCCATAAATTTTATTTATAAATTTATTTTTTTGAAAAACACACGAGGAGGTGTTGTTTATATACAAAGTAGAATGTGCGGCAGTAGATCTACTTAACAAACTTAGTTTTGGAGGCAAATATTTTCCATAACCAGTATTACATATGATTTTTTGTTTATTAGAAATTAATTCAAATGCTAAACAACCAGCTTGATAATTTTTAACGTAACTATTTGATGGTGGATTTCCGCAATCCATAAAAAACTCAATTTTTTTTTTTTTTATTTTAATAAAATTAGAAATTTCATTATTTTTATTAACAAATTTATATTTTAAATTTTTTAAAAAAATATCATAATCTCGATAGTTGATTTCAGTTGCTCCATTAAATAAAGGGAACTGGTTGTTAGAAGAAGATAGTATGGCGTAACAATTTCCGCATTTACTTATAATTTCATTAAGAAAATCAGGTATATGATTTTGCGATTCTTTAAGCCACTCTCTAACTAAAATTAAATATTTAATACAAATAAAAACTTCTTCGGGGTTTCTTGATTTAGGAAACCCATTTTCATCAAAAAAACTCTTTGATATTTTCTCTAATTCTTTAACTCCAGTTTTGAAGCTTAAATTATTTTCAAACACAATCCCATATAATATTATTGCAGCACAACAAGTTATTCTATCTGGGTTATAGGATATATTTTTTAAGTTTTTTAAAATAAAGTTTCCTTGTTTAACTAAACTAATATAAAATTTTTTTTTATAAATTCTATCTGAGTCGTCTAAAGTAATATCTGTATTAGAAACCCAAGAAATAATTCTACGAGCCATAATTTCCATATCCCATATTTTTGGGGTAAAATTAGAAAAACTATCAATCCAACTATTAATAATATCTTTGGTGATAATTTTGCTATTTTTTCTATCTAACTTTGTTAGCCAAAGAAATCCATGTAAATTTTCAAATTTTTGAATATCTTTTATATCTGTATCCCAAAATAAATCAGTAGATTGATTTGTTATTTTATAAAAATCACTATTTGTTGTAATTAGAGATGCGCAGAGATGTGCGCTTGGACTATAAAAGAATCTATCTGGAATAAAACTAATTAATTTTTTATTATAAAAACTACTACTTAAATAATAATTTCTAAAACTTAATAGAGATAATTTAAGAATAGAAAAAAAGTATAGTTTGATACTTTTTAAGCTATGCATTTTTTACCCTGTTCTTAACAATTTAATATTTTTTTTTAAGTTGCCCCCATTTTCTTTAAATATAGTAGTTCCAGAAACCAGAATATCTACACCTGCTTTTTTAGCAATTTTTGAATTTTCGAAATTTATACCTCCATCTATTTCAATTAGAGCTTTACTTTTTTTTAAATTTATTTCTTTTCTTAATATTTTAACTTTTTCAAGATTTTCTTCTAAGAATTTTTGACCTCCAAAACCAGGGTGAACACTCATAATTAAAACCAAATCGATTGAATCCAAAACAGGAATTACCTTTTCTATAGAAGTTTCTGGATTTAGGGAAACTCCAGCTTTTTTTTTATGCGATTTTATTTTTTTAATTGTTCCTATTAAATCATTTGTGGCTTCAGGATGTATAGTTATAATATCTGCACCAGCATCTGCGAAACTCTTTATGAAATTATCTACGGGTGAAATCATTAAATGTACATCAAATGGCAACGATGTATATCTTCTCAATTTACTTATTACTTCTGGACCTATTGTAATGTTAGGTACAAAATGACCATCCATTACATCAATATGTATCCAATCAGCTTTTGCTTTTTCTAAATCCTGAATTTCTTTTCCTAGTTTGCTAAAATCAGCTGATAATAAAGATGGTGAAATTTTTATAGCAGTCATAAGAAAATTTATATTTTTATATTACAACTATGTCAAAAAAAAAGAAGGGCGAGAATTCCCGCCCTTCTTGAATATTTTGAGTATAAATTTATTATTTATGCTCTTGCCGAGTCTCCAATATCTTCTACTAGAGCACTTACCGATTTTCTAGGAAGTGTAGACATTTCCATTTTGTAAGCAAGGAACCACATCATTCCAGTACCTAATAACCAGAATAATATTTGCCAAGCCCAAATTGATGGAATTCCAAACGTCCATGTACTGATATCATTTGGTGAACCAAAGATATCATTTCCTATTACAGCTCCTGGTCCAATTCCGAAGAACAACCAAGCTATAGTAATTATCCAAGCCGCTGGCTTAAGACTTTGCTTGCTTGCTGGAAGACCAGCATGATCTGCTAGGAAGTCATGGTATTTTTGTCTATGAGCACGGTCTCTCGAGTTTTGTGTCATTGCAGAAACAGGTAAACATACTGCTAACTGAACAAACATGCCCCAGAATGCAGAGTGCATTGTCCAAGGCCATCTTCCCCAAGGAAGAGCATCACCAAATAAATTTTGGCCGATACTTTCCGTTAACATTACTCCAATTATTCCTGCTAATAGACCCCAAGATACTCCTTCTCTAGTCAACCATGGGAAATAACAAACTGCAGCTAATGGTACCCACATTTGGAAACCAAACGCTACTGCTAATCCACCAAGTAATACTAATGCGTCTTTAGAGAATGTTGCAACTAATAAAGCTG
>Ga0208764_10000750_pt1 | contig 20891 bp, 13 predicted proteins | sample ETNtaG_18_FD_185762 | JGI IMG/M metagenome (GOLD analysis project Ga0208764, IMG submission 185762) | Marine microbial and viral communities from oxygen minimum zone, Eastern Pacific Ocean - ETNP201302SV91 (SPAdes) (version 2) | ecosystem: Environmental > Aquatic > Marine > Oceanic ... | reverse complement strand
CATTGATAGCGCTTTGCGCGTAAGATGGGGGCTCTTGCATTCCCTTACCTTCAGTTAAAGCAGGGTATTGACTTTTGCTAGGTTTAGGTAAAAATGGAGAGAGCATTGTTTTGACCGTTTCCGTCAATGATGAATTCAAATCATCAATTTTATTATAATAACCGGTCACTTTTCTACTATCGATCTCATCCCAGGATGTAATATCTATTAATTGAACAGATATCACAATTTTATCAAGTGATCTTTCAAACTTACCTAGAACTAAAAAGTTTTTTGTTCCAGGTTTTTGTTGCATTAATAATGAACGGTTAGACATCACCTCTTCAAGGTTAGATTGATTTTTTACATAAACTCTATTTTGGTTTGATAAATTTGCCGTTACCATATCTGAAAAAGCATCTGAAAGCCAACCTAGCGCAGGTTCACTCTTAGCATTATCAAACGGTATGACATATATATTAAGCGCTGGAGGTACAGCAAAAATAAGAGTTATGCCCATCAATGGCACAAGAAGGTATTTAGATAATAAATGCATAAGCCCCCAAATTATAGGAAATTCAATCTATTCTCAATGTAATTTTTATTTTACGTTTTACCGTTTTGACCAGGTATCTCTTAGCGCAACTGTTCTGTTAAAGATAAGTGAATCCTTATCTGAATGTTTGTCTTTGAAAAAATAACCAGTTCTTTCAAACTGAACAGGAATAGCGGTTTCTAAATGCTCTAAATCTGGCTCAACTAGACATTCTGTTAGAGTTTCTAGTGAATTTGGATTTATAGAATCAATATAATCCGCATCGCTATCTGGGCTGATAGATGTAAACAATCGATCGTACAAATGTACTTCTGCTGAGACACAATGCTTGGCGGAAACCCAATGAATCGTTCCCTTTACTTTCCTGCCATCTTCCGATCTTCCACCTTTTGTATCTTTATCATAACTGCAATGCAACTCCGTAATATTTCCATCTACATCTTTAATCACCTCATCGCATCTAATATAATACGCAAACTTAAATCGCACTTCATTACCCGGTGAAAGTCGAAAGAATTTTTTAGGAGGATCCTCCATAAAATCATTTTTTTCTATATAGAGCTCTCTAGAAAATGGTAACTCCCTTGTGCCTGCGGATCCATTTTCAGGATTATTCTTTGCAATAACAAACTCTTCCTTATCTTCAGGATAGTTTGTAATCACAACTTTAAGTGGATTTAATACTGCCATACGACGCAATGAGCGCTGGTTAAGGTCTGAACGCAATGAGGCTTCGAGTTTTGCGACATCCATAATATTATCACGTTTTGCTACCCCTACCTCCTCCATGAAATTTCTAATTGCTTCTGGAGTATATCCCCTTCTTCTAAAGCCAGAAATAGTTGGCATTCTAGGATCATCCCAGCCTTCAACGTGATTATTTTCGACTAAAGTCTTTAGCTTGCGCTTAGACATGATCGTATAACTGAGATTTAACCGTGCAAACTCAATTTGTTGCGGATGGTAAACGCCTAACTCATCTAAATACCAATCATACAAAGGCCGGTGATCTTCAAACTCTAATGAGCATAATGAATGCGTAACGCCTTCAATAGAATCTTCAAGGCCATGCGCCCAATCATACATAGGATAAATACACCATTTATCTTTTGTGCGATGATGGTGGGCATGTAAAATTCTATAGATAACCGGGTCTCGCATATTCATATTTGGATGGCCCATATCAATTTTTGCCCGTAATGTTTTAGCGCCATTCTCGAATTCACCAGATCTCATTCGTTTAAATAAATCTAAATTTTCATCAATACTTCGATTTCTATAAGGACTTTCACTACCGGGGTTATTTAATGTTCCTCTGGTATTTTTAATTTCTTCAGATGCTAAATCGCAGACAAATGCAGACCCTTTTTCAATAAGTTGAATCGAATATTCATACATCTGTTGAAAATAATCTGAGGCGAAGCACAAGCGATCTTGCCAATCAAAACCAAGCCACCTAACGTCTTCTTGAATTGAACGAACGTACTCCTCTTCTTCTGCAACGGGATTTGTATCATCAAATCGTAAATTGCATTTTCCATTATATTCATCAGCAATATTAAAATTTAAACAGATTGCTTTCGCATGACCAATGTGAAGATAGCCATTAGGTTCTGGGGGAAAGCGGGTATGAACTTTATTGTCAAATTTTCCTGAACTATTATGCTCGTCAATGATCTTTTGAATGAAGTGTTTAGTTACGTTTTTCATGTGTTAATGCATTGGAAATTTTGTTAGTGCAGCTTGAATCCTTAACAGTGTTTCTTGTTTTCCTATAATTGCCATAATCTCAAATAAAGAAGGTCCATTAAGGGATCCAAAAACTGCTAACCTAAGCGGCATAATTACTTTCCCAACTCCAAAGGAATTTTTCGAAGCAAATTGTTTCATTTCTTTTTCTATCAATTCATCGCTCCAACTATCAATAGCTATTAAATGTTCATACGATAATTTAACAATTTCAGTTGATGAATTATCTGGCCATGCTTTTGATATCTCTTCTGTATCGTATGATTCAGGAGCAGTAAAAAAATATTTGGATTGAGTAATAAATTCAAATAATGATTTTGATCGCGGTTTTAAGGCATCTATGATATTGATCAACTGTGAAATATCAGACCCTTTCCCCCATTCTGCATCAATAGATCTTATCTCATCTAATATGATCTGTGATGATTTATTAAGAATATGCTGACCGCTAAGCCAATGCAATTTCTTTTCATCCCAGACCGCGCCTTTTTTTTGCACCTGATCAAATTCAAATCTATCTATTAATTCATCAGTTGTGAAAATCTCTTCATCATTTTTTGGATTCCATCCTAATAATGCTAAATAATTAATGATGCTTTCAGGAAAGTAGCCTTTATCTTTGAAATTCTGAACTCCAGGCGCGCCATGTCTTTTGCTTAAACGTTTCTTATCAGATCCTAATATCATAGGAAGATGGGCAAATTTTGGAGCCTTTAGTTTCAAGGCCTTATATATAATTAATTGTTTTGACGTGTTAGATAGGTGATCATCACCTCTAATAACATGACTAATTTCCATTTCATGATCATCGACAACAACGGTAAAATTATAGGTTGGTGAACCATCCGAGCGTACAATAATAAAATCGTCTAATTCTTTATGATTGGTATTGATTTTATCGTAAATAAGATCATTAAATATAGTTTCCCCATCATCTACCTTAATACGAATAGTGAAGGAACTGCCTTGATTCAGCCTTGTTTTTATTTCATCATTACTTAGAGATCTACAGGTACCGGGGTAAGAAAAATAATCATCCTTCTTTGCGCTCCCTAAATCATCTTTTGAACAAAAACACCGATATGCATTATTAGCATCTATTAATGTATTCATATAGTGTTTATATCGATCTGTGCGACCAGACTGATATATAATAGGCTCTTCCCACTGTAAACCAAGCCAGTTTAAAGATTCTATAATTTGATTGGTGTACGATTCGCTGGATCGCTCCTTATCTGTATCTTCTATTCGAAGAAAAAAAGAGCCTTTTAATTTTTTTGCATATAACCAATTAAATAAGGCAGTTCTTGCGCCACCTAAATGCAGTTCCCCTGTAGGGCTGGGGGCAAATCTTACTTTTATAGAATCACGTTGCATTTAACTATATCATCATTGGTATGTTTGCGGAGGGGGAGGGATTCGAACCCCCGAACGCTTTAACACGTTGCTGGTTTTCAAGACCAGTGCAATCAGCCAGGCTCTGCCACCCCTCCGATAAAAATATTATGATATTATACTAGATGAATTTAATGCGAATTGTTGGATAACTGCCTATAGAATTCCTTATTTAATTAAGGACATTTTACGTGTTTGAATTGAATCTTTAGTTTTTAATTGATAAAAATATATACCACTAGGTAAGCTTGATCCATCAAACGAAATATTGTAAGAACCTTTTTCCTTATATCCATCCTCTATTGTTTTCATTATTTGACCTAAGCTATTAAACACAATTAATGAGATTTCACCGTTATCTGGTAAAGTGTACTTTATTTTTGTTAAAGGATTAAAAGGGTTGGGATAGTTTTGCTCAAGAGAAAATACCTTAGGCTGTATATTATTATCATCAACTGAAAGATCTTCGCCTTCATTCAATTTCAATACATATAACCCTTCTTCAATTGAACTAACCACGATCGTTTTACTTTTAAAATATGGATAATTACTCCAGGAGCCGACAAAGTCAATTTTATCTCCTGAAGGGTACGTATCAAAATAGGCAACCTCTTTTGGGTAAATAGGGTTAGAAATATTAAGTATGCGCAATCCAGAAGAATAATTTGATTGATACATTAAAGAATCAATTATATAATTATTATGATCGATCGTTCTAAGGTCTGATCGATAGATATTTGCAATTTGAGGGTTATCTAAATCAGTAATATCAAAAACAATAGTTGTTTGATATGAATCAACGCCTCGCAGTTCATTTAATTCATCGTTAGTATAAAAATATTTATGATCATCAGAAATCCAACCCTGGTGAATATATCTAAAATTATTTGATTCGTACTTAGAAATAATTTTGAGACTGGATTTATCTGTAACGTCAGCAATGCCCAATGCAGTTTCATTGGATGTCAGTGCAATCTCCTTACCATAATAATCAGAATCAGGGCCCTTGTAAACGATAAATTGTCCATCATGGACATATCCATTTCCATATCTGCCGGTTGTCTCATCACCCAGGCAGCCAGAGTATGTTGGATTTAATGGATCATTTATATCAATAATATGAGCACCGCATTTATATTCATTTAAAGCTGCAGAGCCAATACCAACCGCATAGGCATAACCTGTTTCTTCATTAATTGCAATATTATGCACATCTCCTACCTTGTCATAGTAGGCTGTCTTTTGAAAAGTCGTAAAAGTAGTAACATTTCTAAGTTGGGTTAAATCAAAAATTTGAACACCATGATAGGAGGCATTATCTGCAACAATAAATGCATGGTCTTTATACACTTTAACATCTCTCCAAATCGAACTTCGTGTTTCGGTTGGTAATATACCAAGCACAATAGGATTAGATGAATCTGTTACATCTACAAACGACAGTCCATTTGTTAAGCCTACTAAAGCAATTTCTTTACCATTAACAGGGTCAGTCCATCCCCAAATATCGTTTAATTCGCTTCCACCTAGATCTTCAGCGCTTACAAAAGCGTGGAGATCTATTCCTGAGCATGGAAATTTTCCACCAGCAAACCCACCTTCTTTGTAATAATTATTTATACTTCCCGCTGAACATGGTGATACATTTCCTGAAATACTTTTATCCCCTTTAGCGCTACTGAGCATTTCTAAAATTTGCCAATTAGAATCATCTTGTTTTTGATAGATGTAGGCTAATTCTCCATAGGTTGCGCCCACAATCAGACGGTCATTTTTTATATCAACTGATCTACCAAATTTTGATCCAGGTAGATTCTGAGGTGCTAATATTTGATTTTGCTTATATAAATCATCGCTTGCAAGATGATATAAATAAACCTGCTCTCCATTAAAATCGCCAATAATTAATTGATCTGTATCCACAGAAATAGATGCACCAAAAAAGGATTGCTCTTGTGAGTCTTTATGTGTGATTATTTGACTTAAATTCCAACCACTTTGATTTTGATGATAAACATGAACTTCGCCCTTATTGTCAAATCCTGGATATCCAATGAGCACTTTGTTATCCGTTAATTTTACCGAAAAACCGAAGCGTCCATTGCTTTGCAGTTTGGAAGGAGAAAAAATAGTATTGGATTCCCAATGCCTTGCTGTGGAATTAAATAGATATTCGATGGCAATATTTCCATCACGCGAACCAATGATTGCTCGATTATCATGAATATCAATATCTTGACCAAACAGTCCATGTGAGATAATTTGATCTGTCCAAATAGGATCAATCTTTATCCATTTTTCTGTCTCACTATCTAAATACATTGTGTATACCATTCCATCTTCATTTCTAGCGTACCGATCGCTAATTAATATCAACCCATCTTGAATCTCAACACTTGAACCAAAATCCGTTGTCCAAATTTTTGGGTCTGGAAGGATCTCTTTTATTAAAGTCCATTTATTGCTAGTTGTTTTTTGATAGATATAAGCACGCCCCACCCCTTGACCAGCTCTACTAGGCGCACCAATAAGCATTAAATTGCTATCTACAGATATTGAATGACCAAAATCATACGCAACGGTACCTTTGATCGGAGGAAAAATTTGATCTTTAATTATTTCATTATTCGATATTGAATAAACATACACAGAGCCATTATTAAGCGTAGAACCAGTTTGACCTACAAATATCTGATCGCTTGAAAGATATGTTGAACCCAAAATACCATATCCCAACGTATGGTGTGGTCTATTCTTAGGTGCGTCTGGGTGAAGCTTATTATCCGCTAATAGAACAACAGGTAAAAATAAGAGTATATATCTTAACATAGGTATGAAGGCTTGAAATGATTAATTGTTAGAAGCATGTGTTAGTGGAAAAATACTAATTAATTCATTAAAAACGATACTGCTAATTTCTTTGCGATAATTACTATTTGATGCTTCATCTGATGTGATGGCAATGGCTAGTTTTCGAGAATTATCTAATATAATATACTGACCGGCATAGCCTAATGCGGAAAATACATCTTTAGATCCAATGGAATTGACCCACCAGAGATATCCATATCCAGACTCATTATCTGGTAAATAATCCCAAGCACCACTACCGCTTCTAAAGGTAATGATTTTACTAGTTGATTTATCAATCCATGATTGTGAAATGAGTTGTGTATTCTCTAATTTTCCATCATTAAGATATAGATTTCCAAATTTTAACATATCTCTTAATTTTAAATACAACCCCCAACCACCATTACTGATCCCATTGACATCAGATTCCCAGTAATAATCTTTAATTCCAAGAGGGTCAAATAAAAATTCTTTTGCAAATTCTTCAGCGCTTCGATTGGAAATCTCAGTAAAAATAGCTGATAATACATGCGTACCTGCAGAGCTATAATTCCATGAATCACCCGGTGCATACATAACGTCCCTATCTAGAATATATTTAATGGGATTATTGCTTCTTATATAGTTTGTGTCATCTTCAATACCTGATCTCATTGCTAATAAGTGATTTACCCTAATCTGTCTTTTTACTTCAGGATTTTTATAGTTTGAGATATCTAAAAAGGTATCAATAGGACTATATTCATTATCAATTAATTTTTGATCAATTAATTGACCTACGATTGCAGATAGAACGCTTTTAGTGATAGAATAAACGGGGTACTTAGTATTGATATTGCCAACCTTATAATGATCAAATACTAATTTATTATTATATAAAATACCAATGCTTCTTAAATGATCAAGTGCTATAATTTGTGTCAATTTATCTTGCAGGTTTTGAATATCAATATTCACATTATCAATATTATTAAAATCCAAAACCACTAAAGGTTGTTCGATCAATTCAGATGAACTGTTCTTATCCTCACAGGAAAGGAGTAATAGTGAAAATACTATGGCAATGATCTTTTTCATCAGCTTAATTTCAATTCCTTTAAATAATAGCAGCAGCAGATATTAGTTTAAATGAAGAGAGAATACCTCAAACAAAGTAGTTTTTTAATATTGATTATGTTGATCACAATTTTGCAGACAAACTGCTCACAAATAGGTCAACAAGTATCTGGGTTTAATCTATACTCTACCGATGAAGAAATGCGTATAGGGTACGAATATTCCAAGCAAATTGAACAACAAATTTCTCTAAATAAAAATACAGATATAGTAGAATATATTAATGATCTTGGACAGCGCATGGTTCAGGTTTCAAAGCGTAGCAATATTCCATTCACCTTTAAAGTTGTTGATGATTCTGCTGTCAATGCGTTTGCTATACCTGGAGGGTTTTGCTATGTCAATACAGGACTTATTCGTTTTGCCGAAACCGAGGCCGAATTAGCATCGGTTATTGGACACGAAATTGGTCATGTAGTAGGTGAACACAGCATGAAGCGAATGAGTAAGGCTCGAGCTATCAATGCAACTCTTAGCCTGGGGAGCATCTTGGGTTCAATTTTTATCGGCCAAGAAACTACTGAAAATGTACTGCTAGTGGCGGATTTAGCAGGTACTGGTATATTGCTGAACTATAGCAGAGGTGATGAACTTGAAGCGGATCGCCTAGGTATTCAACAGATGCACGATGCGGGAATTAATCCAATTGGATCGCAGCAATTTTTTGAAAAACTAAGCAGCAAAGATAAAGAAGGGCCATCTGAGATAGAAAAACTTCTATCAACCCATCCAGCAACAAAAGATAGGGTAAAGCAAGCAAGAAAATTAATAAATAAATTACCTGAAAAGACTTATAGCCCAGAATCAAATGCTAAATTTAATCTAGTCAAAGAATTGTTACCTGAAATAGAAAATAATCCTATTGTAAATTAGAATTATTCTCTTTTAAACTAGCGCCGATCCCATTTGAATTTGGAAGTACTAGTTTTCCATTTTCTATTACTACACCATGATAAGGATCATTCTTGATCAATAAATTCCCATCTAGATCAGCGTAATCAACTAGCGGTGAGATGTGCGCTGCAGCAGTTATTGCAACCGATGACTCAATCATGCATCCCAGCATGATCTGCATATCGCGCTCGCGAGCCATGTTAACCATTTTAATTGCCTCAAAAAGACTTCCGCATTTCATTAGCTTTATATTTATTCCATCAAATATACCTTCTATTTGAGGTATATCGGCCGAATTTAGACTATTTTCATCCGCAATGATAGGTAGTGGAGATTTAGACCTTAATTGGGCGGTATCGGATAAATTGGTAGACTTAAAGGGTTGTTCTATAAATTCAATATTTTGATCAGCGAGCCAACGGGTCATTTCTAGTCCAGTTTCAATGTCCCATCCTTCATTAGCATCTACCCGTATTACCTTATCAGTCTCTTTTCGTATTTCTCGAATGATTGACTTATCGTGTTCAATGCCTACTCCAAGCTTCACTTTGATAATCTGATAAGGAGTTGCCTCTTCAACTTTCTGAGGGATCAACTCCATTTCGCCAATGGAAATAGTATATGAAGTGAGCGGAGTATTATTTGGATCTGCATTAAAATATTTATAGAGAGGCTCTTGCTGCATTTGACACCACAGATCAAGGGTCGCCATTGAAAATGCAACCTCTAGTGATTTTACATTATCGCATTGGGATGATATCTGATTTGAAAAAACCATAGGGTCTTCCATGGAATCTGGGATATCAATACCTGTTTGCAGTTGGGACAATATTCGATTGGTAGACTCATTATAGCGCCCTGAGGGTGCAGCTTCCCCTCTTCCTAATAATCCATTATGTTCTAAATAAACATAAACAATATCGTAATAATCATGCGAGCTTCGAGAAATTCCAAAGGGATGTGTACATTCTATGCGATAGGTTTCAAAATGAAATTGCATGGCTATTTTACAGAGCCGCTATTACCTTGCCAGTCAGGATCAGAAACCCCAATCCACTCGTTCCCTTCTCTCATAACGGCATGTACGCGACCAAAATTTGCAATACCTTCTCTAAATCTAACACTATGACCTAGATTCATAAAAAATACGGTATCTTGCTGGCTATAGGTATTATTTGTGAAATAATTACCTTGTGACTGCTCTTTAACGGAAATCAATTCAATTTCTATATTTTCCTGAGTAGGATGCACTCTTGGAAGCGCCATAGCCTCTTCAAGAGAATGATTTTGATCAATTACTCTGCTTATAACAGAAACTATCGAGGAAGGTATCCTAGCGCCACCAGCGGCTCCTAAAGCCAAAAATGGTATACCGTCACGTGAAACAATTATTGGGGAAATATGTGAAGGTGCTCTCACGCCCGGTTTAATTTCTCCGAGATAACCACCAAGTGTCTGTGCATACATAAATCCAAGACCGGGGGTAGCTACCTTTGAACCCATGGTTGTGCCAATTGTTTGAGTTAACACCACAATCATTCCATTTTTATCCACAACGGTAAGATGGGTAGTATGTCCCATAGCGGCAACATAGGATTCAGGAAGATCTGTATCCAAATTTGAAACTGTAGAATTATGTATTTCATTGGCGCGTTTTCTTGCCCAAGCCTTAGAGGTAAATTTATCAGCATCCTTGATTGAGAACTGAACTCTACGATCAAGATAGGCAGCATCAATTGCATGATAAATTGATTCTGCCCATGCATCTTTATTCTGAAGATCATAATCTAAATATTCAAGAATATGGAGCGCTTCGATCGTAATGGCTCCAAATGCTGGCATCCACAGGGCTGCTAAATCATGACCACGATAATTTCCTTTTACAATATGAGAGGTTTGCGCCTTATAATTAGCAAGAGCATCTAAAGATAATACTCCACCATTATTATTGTTATCTTGCACAATTTTTTCAGCGATCCAACCGCTATAAAATACATCCGAACCTTCATTAGAAATTGATTTAAGTACTTCAGATAAATCCTTTTGAATAAGGAGTTTACCTGATTTTAATGGAGAGCCATCAGAATTCGTAAAATATTGTTTTGTTCCAGCAAATTCATTGATCTGCTGATTGACACTTGCCAGTCTTCGCGCTTCGCCTTCAATTAAATAATGTCCATTTTCAGCGTAATTTATCGCGTCATTCATCACAGCCGGGAGATTCATGCTACCAAAATCTTCTAATCCTTTTGTCAAACCTTTTACTGTTCCAGGAATTCCAATGCTGGGATATCCATATTTTTTCTTAGGAGCATTCTCATAATCATAATCATCAGGGGCTGAGGTAGTCGCATCAATACCGTGATACCCGCTAGTTGGTGAATAAATCAATATCTGTGTTCTACCGCCAATACCGTTCATGGTAGGCTCAACAACCGTTAAAGTAAATGCAGCAGATACCGCAGCATCCATAGCATTACCTCCTTGCGCTAATATATTTACCGCAGCCTGTGTTGCAAGTGGGTGTGCGGTTGCTACAACTCCATTTGCTGAGCGTGACACTTTATTATTTGATTCCTTATATAATCCTTTATTAGTGCAAGATTGTAGCGTTAGTGCTAATATGATAAATGTAGATACTCTCATAGAATTCCTTCAATTGCATCAATAAGACCTTTATCCCCAAATCGGATCAAATCGGTTGTTGGTATATTAAATTCATTTTCAGATTTTTGAATCACATCTAATGCCTTTTTTTCATCAAATGCGAAGGTCAATAAATTGATTCCAATAAATTTAGATTCACGAAATACCTTCATGAGATCTAAATGTAGATCCATAACGTGCTGCATTGATACCATAGGAAAATCGGTTACATCAAGATCTCTGGATGGGTCATGCGTCATGAGCATATAATCTGGCATTGCTCCATGCATTAGACCTAACGTCACTCCCGCGTAAAACTGATTAGTGAGCGCCCCTTGCCCTTCAATAATAACCAACTCTGTATCCTTAGGTGTGTTTTGGATAAGAAATTCAATTTCACCCGCCATAAAATCTGCTTTGACCGCATCAATTGGAACACCTGACCCGCTTAATAGGATTCCAGTTTGTCCGGTACCAATAAATTCAACCTTGCGCCCTCTATCCTGGAGTCGTTTGGCCACCTCCCACGCAGTAGTCATTTTACCGGTATCGCAATCCGTTCCCACTATTAATAGTACAGGTACTTTTCTATTCTGCCAGGTTCCAGTTGGAAAATGAGGAGGATCTGGCGGCATTCGTAAATCAATTAACTTTACATTCTTTTGTGCGGCTATATTTTTTAATTCCTCATCATCATTTAAAAATTGATGCATGCCGCTAATAACATCGCAACCCGCATTCATTGCATTGATTATTTCTGCCTTATACTCATCGGTAATGAATCCACCCTGTGTTGCATTTCCTATCACAAGCGTATCAGGCTCAAGATGAAGGGTGGCATTAAAATCGCCTAGCACTGGAGTATTTCCTCCTACTCCCACCTCTTCTTCGGAAGTACTACCTATTTTTTCCCGATCAATAACGGCAACCACCTCATCAGGACGATAACGAATTAACATATTACCTGTTTTATTTTTTATATAGTTGAATGCTTCATGGCAAAGAATTGCAAAGCGTTTTTTTGAATTATTCATATGATCGGCTTTTATTATGCTACGCTATAATATTTTACATTAACTTTTAGACTATAAATTAATGGATTCATAGCATTCTTTCACATGAAAAATTATAATTTTATCCTTCTTCTAACCATCTTATTTATTTCAAATTGCGAAGATAAATCAACAAACGCTGAAGAGATAAATAAACCAACCACTTTTTTAAAATATGGCAATGGAAAATTTGCCTTTAATCAGTATGCACCATTAACAGATAAGCCCATCAATGTGTATAGCTATCTTCCAGTAGAGGGAGCAAAAGACCTTCCTTTAATTTTCGTGATGCACGGAAGCAGTCGAAGCGTAGTCAATAATTGTGGATATTGGAGTGAATCTGCACGTCAATATAAATTTATTGTTATCTGTCCTGAATTTAATGAAACAGATTTTCCTGGAAGCGCTAATTATCAAAATGGGATGATGTATGTTAATAATCAGTTCGCTGATTCCACAAAATGGACCTACAATCTAATTGAGGAAATTTTCTCCTACTTAAAAAAGAATGATGTGACTACTTATGACACTTATGGAGTATATGGATTTTCAGGAGGAGGTCAATTTGTTCATCGATATGCACTATTCACCGATCCAAAGCGTGCATCATTTATTATTCCAGGTGCAAGCGGCTGGTATACCCTACCAAATTATTCAGAAAGCTACCCTTATGGCTTGAATAATTCACCATTCATTGAAAGTAATCTAAGTGGAAAATTTCAACTATCTATTACCATCCTGGTTGGTGAAAACGATACCGATCCAAATGATTCATCTTTAAGAAAAACATCTCAAGCCATGCGACAAGGGTCGCATCGCTATGAACGAGCAAAATATTTTTTTGACGCAGCAAAAAATAAAGCAGATGAACTTGGGGTAGAATTCAATTGGAAGCTTGAAACGGTTTCAAATGTGGGTCATTCTTCAAGCGAAGTGGCGCCAATAGCAGCAGAATTATTTTACAATAGCCTCAATAACTAACGCTTTATCCTTCTATTGAGATGGCGGTAATAGTATTCATCCACAGTGATTGTAAACGCATGCGCAAATCTTGACCAGGTGGTAGTATTTTCCCTTATTCCAGGCTTAGGTGCCTCAATTTGAATTGCACTGATTAAACCACTACCTCGTGACCCATGTCTTGCTGTATTGTAGCCACCAGAAAAATAGCGGGATCCTTGTGGTCCTGGATCATTAACGCTTGGTACTGATTTAAAACTCAAACTATCCAATAGTGATCCAAAGCTATTTTTTCCACGCAATACCTCAATAAAATCATATGCAGAGCTATCAATTAGAGCTCGAATACTTGTTTTTCTACCATTATCAATAGTATTAAGACTAATATCGCTTTGATCTAATGCATCTCCTGACACAAGATATCCAAGCCAAGTGCGCAGGTCATAAAAGCCATCTGGGTTTGCTCCGTGTCCATGCATGTCAAATAATAAACCGCTACCTAATTCAGATTCAACTTTCTTTTTAGCGGTATTGATATAATGATGATATTCCTGCCAAGCACGTATGGCATATCTGTTGCCCTGTGCAGCTTCAACGCTATCACGATTTGCATCTAGCTTGGTTCTTTTTAGCCGACAAAGGATAACATGCGGTGTCCCACCAAATCGAACTTTCATCGTATCCATAATTACTTTAGTTAATTCATAGGTATTGTCATCTGTAACAGTGGTGCCATACGTTCGGTCCGGAATTTCTTCTGGTTTTAATTGTCCGCCATGAGGCGCAGAAAGAACAATAGGGATATTACCTGGGTGATACTCAATATAATTCTCTCGACCATAATAAACGGATCCTACTTCGTATGGACCGTCATGGCCTAGCGCTGGAAAGACTTCTGGCTCAACAATAATTGGAGGTTGAACCGTAGCGGGTTGCTCTTCATTCTTCTCTTCTTCGCAACTAATAATTAAAAAGGAGACTAGAAAAAGAAAAATATATACTACCTTAAATAATTTAAAACTTTTGTTCATAATAGTATTGATACAAAGGTAAAGACAACTATAACTGAAAAGATATTTAATAACATACCGGTTTTAAGCATTTCTTTTTGTTCGATATATCCTGTTCCGTATACCAGCGCATTTGGTGGCGTTGCAATGGGAAGCATAAAGGCACAATTTGCAGCTAAGCCAATACCAAACACCATCGCAAAGGCAAACTCAGGACTAAACTGATCAGACAGTGCGAACATCACCGGTACTAAAATAGCCGCAGATCCAGTATTTGAAGATAATTCTGTTAATAGCACCATCATGGTAATTGAAACCACTAGAATAACCCATAAAGGTGCTGTGTTGATAGAATTAAATATAGAAGAGGCTATCCACGCAGTAGTACCTGTTACTCCTAGTACCGAAGAAAGACATAAACCACCCCCAAAAATAATCAAGATACCCCACCCAATTTTTTTCTCTAAATCTTTCCACGTAATCAAACCAAGCGCTGGAGCTAACGCGGTGATAAGGATTGCAATCATATGGTCAAATTTCTTTAACCCTAAAATGCCTGATATTTGACTAGAAAATATCCAACAAATAACCGTGAATAAGAACAATCCAATCGCTCCTTTTGCGGTGGTTGTCCAATTAAAATTCTTGCTATCAATACGATTTACATATGCATCTTTTTCTGGCTTAATCACGTACCATAAGGATAGTACAACTAAAGGAAACATAAAAAGCAATGTTGGAAAACCAACCTTGAACCATTCATAAAAACTAATATCCAAAGCTGCAGCTGCAATCGCATTAGGTGGAGAGCCAACTACGGTGCCATTGCCTCCGATATTTGCAGCATAGGCAGTGCCTAATAATAACATGGTTCTCATGCGTGGAAACTGTTTATCAATTAATGATACAGCAATCGGAACCATCATAGCGGTAGTCGCTGTATTACTAATAAACATAGACAGTATACTTGTTACGCCAAAGAAACCTATTACAGAAAACCATAAACTGCCCCCTGCTAATCGAATCACCCTATCAGCAAGCCATAAATCAATACCATGCTTATTTAATAATGCCGCTAAGGTAAATCCACCCATAAATAAAAATATAATCGTATTTGAAAATGGCGCCATAGCTTCTACTGGGGATAATATTTTAAAAAAATAAGCTAATACCGGAACGAGTAAAGCCGTTACTGGAAGCGAAATAATCTCTGACATCCATAGTCCAGCACATACAAGCAATATAAATAATCCATCTTGGGTTGAAGTTGAGTCAACAATAGCCGAGCTAAACAAATAGCTAAACACCACCCATAGCGTTATTGTAAGTAATTTCTTAGAAAGCGACATATTTATCATAGCTGATCAAATACTTAATTTATTTGTAGTAGAAAATAAAAAGCCCCCATCTAAAAAATGGAGGCTTATTATTAATAATTAACTAAAGAAGTATTGTTATTTATTTACTTCAGTTTTTGCATATAGACCAGGATCATCGCTTACCGTTGAGTTTGAAGTAATCTCATCCTGCGACCATGGCATTCTTTCCACATGCTGAGAAGCAGCAGATGTATTTAGAGGAAACGGTGGAATAAGATTTGTTTCACTAGCGCCTCTTAATCTGCGATGATCATTGAATGGCATATATGTACCGAAACCGGAAACATATCTTTCTTCAATGATTTCACGTAGTAATGCATCTGTAGTAGACGCACCATCAGGATTTTCCATTCCATCTGTTGCAAAATCTTCATCAACGTATGCATCGTACTTATATTTGGTAGCATCATTATAATTACTATTAAGCCTACCGCCTCCAGCTAGCCAAGCTCTATATGAATTCAATGCACCTAAGCCAGCAGAAAAACCAGCAGTTCTAGCTGAAGCCTCTGCTTTGATCAATTGATTTTCAGTGTAGGTAACCATAGGTTGAGCTTCAAACTGCTCAACAACACCTGTATTGCCACTTGAAGAATTTTCATCAATTGAATAATAACCATAGCGCGCTTCTTCATTTGTCTTAGCGTTACCACGATAACTTGAATGAGCAGGATCAAGAAGATCAACTAAATAGCTTCTATTACCTTCTTTTGCATTACCTAAATCGCCAGTTCTTGATCCATTCAAGATCTCCCAATATAGATTCTTATCACCATTAGGAGTCGCAGCGTCACCTCTTGGCTTATACATCATATCGCCAGCAGAAGATGAGATACCGCTTCCTGCATGCGAAAGTGCAGTTGCGTAGTCTTTCTTAATAAGAGCAATGCGCGCCTTTAGAGTGTAGGCTGCAGCAATCCACTTATCTTTGTCACCGCCATAATAGATATCGTATGATTCACTTCTAGTGGTTGCACCGGAAAGCGTTGTAATCCCATCAGATAAAAGTGCATCACATCCATCTAGAGCTGCCTTTTGCGAATCGAACTTAGGTGCCTCTTTATCAGAAACCACTTCTGAAAACGGTACATCACCCATTAAAATTGCAAGCGAACTAATCGCGTGCGCTTCCAATATTTGAGCAATACCGACCAAAAGCTTATCATCTGGCGCACTAGCCATGATATGCCTTGTGTTGGCAACAACTCCAACATAAGCACTGTTCCATTCACCGTTTGATTCAACTGTTGAAAGTGAATATCCATAAATATTTGAATACAGCGATGTATAGCCAATTAATTGACCTGAAAACATTGCAGATATTCTATTTAAGTGACTGACCTGAACAATTACATTGGCAAGCTGCGCACCGTTTAAAAACAGATTTGCATCTACATCCGATACTGTAATCTCATTCGGGTTATCATTTAAATTTTCGGGAATTTCACATGATATCAATACCAGTGAAATTGCCATTAATGAAATACGAAACATCTTATTCATATTCTTTAATCCTTTTGATTGTCTTTTCATTTTCTCACCCTCCTTTAAAAGTTAGCTGTTAGTGAGAAAAGGTATGATTTGGTACTTGGATTTGTAAAATAATCCAAACCAAATCCACTTGAAACACCACTCTGGTTAACGGCAGGATCTATACCAACTAGCTCTTTGTAGCTCGCCCATAGGTTTCTACCGGTCCATCTCATAGTAACCGAGCTTAGACCCATAGAAGAAATCATTGGATGAACCAAATCATATGCAACAGAAAGCTCTCTTAATCGAGAGAACGTTGCATCTTTCACGGCGAAGTTATAGGCTTGATTATCACCAAATCCACCACCGATACCATGGCGATACCAGGCTTCATCAAGAAGCACCTTACCACCGCCAAAGTCATGGACACTACCTCTAACCGTAGTGCCAGCAGCAACGGTATTTCCATCAACATTAACTAGATCCTCTGTTAAGGTAACTTCATTAGCAGTTTCTGCTGTGGTTCCAAATCGTCGTAAGACCCATTGGGTACGAGGTGAATAGTCACCACCTTGTGAATGTTCAAATAAGGCATTCACAGAAACGCCATTCCATTTTCCATTCACTCCGAATGTTCCTCTCCAGTCTGGATTAGGATCACCAAGAATTACAGGAAGAGAAGTAATTTGAGGAAAACCATTGGCATCTAAAATAAACTTACCATTTTCATCAACCTGAGAACCGGTTCCGTATAAAGCACCTAGCGGTTGAGCTGTGCCATTAAACGTGGGATCTACAGCAACAGAGCTAACCGATCCTCCTACAAGCGTTAACACAGATGTGCCCTCTGTTAGCGCAAGGACCTTATTTTTATTTGTAGCCCAGTTGAATGTAAAATCAACATTTTGATTTAATTTAAATGAACCATCAAGCTCTAAGCCTTTATTTTCCATTTTAGCTGCATTAGCATACTGCGTATCAGAACCTGTACTTGGTGCCTTAGAAACACTAATCAGCATATCTACAATTTCATTGGAGTAACTAGTTAACCCAAAAGAAAATCTGTCATCGAGCATTCTGAAATCAAAACCGAATTCTGTTTCAGTCTTCACTTCTGGCTTTAGACTTTCATTTCCTTTATCATCGTCAACTCTGTAGCCACCACCAAATAGAGCAACGTCTACAGGGTCACTGTATGAGCTATATCCAAATCCAGACTCAGCAAGCGTTTGAAAGCGATGAGCAGAAGGACGTACGCCAACTTGCCCCCAGGCAAAACGAGCCTTCGCGAATGTAAACGGTGCTGGTACATAATCTGTTAACTGAACAGCAACATCCATCGCAGGGTAAAAGTATGACTTACTGATCGTTGAATGATCCTCAAGCGCACCTGAAAGGTTTAAGTATACCATATTCATTGCATCCACTGATAGCAGACCATAGGTTCTGGTTGATCGAATAAACAATCTGCTATTATCAACCGTGGAGTTCTCCGCAGCAGTATTAACGTTTACCGTTTGCTTATCAGTATTAACAAGAAATCCTGTTATATTATATGAAGTTCTGCTATACGTACGGTCATTCCAATTATAACCAAGAGTCGCTACCATACTTAATGCTTCGCTCAAGCTAATATTATGGCGACCAATTACGTCATAATTAGTTTCTTTATTGGTAATCACGTCTTGTGCAAAAACACCTGAGTTACGTGCACCTGCAGAACCGATTGGGAAAAACCAATCTCTATTATCTGTATAGGTATCAATTCCAGCTCTCACTACCACATCGGTACCTTCTTTAGGCGTATAATTCATCTCATTAGACATAATAAGACGATTAAGACCGGTTGTGGACTTTTGCTCTTTAATGGTCCAGATAGGGTTATTGTAGATTGGATTTGTGCTTGATCCTCCTAAATAACGTCTATAGGCACGATGGCGACCGGTATATTCCGTGCCACCACTTACGTAAGTACCTTTATAATGTGTATTATCAAAATCTGGCGCGGTCCTAAGCAGTCCAAGTAATAAACCGGCAGTGTTTGAACTTTGCTGAATTCGATTTGAATTACTATAAGTATATCCTGCCTTAGAAGTCATAGTAACTTGATCGGATAGTTTAAATTTTGTATTTAATCTAAAATTGTCTCTATCGTAGAACGAGTCACGAATAATTCCATCTTGGCGAAGGCGCCCATAGCTAAATAAATAAGTTTTAGTAGCATCTCCTCCAGAAACCTGGAAATCATCTTGAGAGAATCTTCCTGTCTGAAAGACTGAATTCCAATTCGTATTCACATAGGTATCTTTAGAATTTTTTTCTGTGATAGTGTATTGGGTAAACGTTCCATCTTCAGAAACAAAGTAAGGCTTGCTGGTGTCTACAACGTCAGCTCCACCTGTTCTATCAGCAATTTTATCTCCCCAAGATTCTGCCTGGGTGCCCCATTTGCCACTTCTACCCTGACCAAATGTATCTTGCATCGGAAGGCGCTCGTGAACTTCATCAAATGATTCCGTGCGCTTATAGGTCATTTTCATTTTACCTGCGGATGAACCATCCTTTGTCTTAATCACAACAACACCATTCGCAGCTCTAGATCCCCATAAGGCTGCTGCCGATGCACCTTTTAATACTTCCACAGAAGCAATGTCATTTGCATTAATATCATTAATTCTTGATTGAGATGTCGCTCCACCTGTTCTGCCACCAGTAATATTATTTCCACCACCATAGGTTGTGGAATTGTTGATTGGCATTCCATCCACAATAATTAAGGGCTGATTGGAACCTGAAATCGTATTTGCTCCACGAATCTTAATTGATGTAGAGGCTCCAGGGTCACCAGCCGATGGATTAACAATCACGTTAGAGGCTTTTGCGGCTAAGGAATTAGCCATTAATGATTCACCTGAACGAGTCATGTCTCCAGAGTTGATGGACGAACTTGTTGAACCTTGCTGGTCTCGATTTGTTTCAAAGCCTAAGGCTGTAACGCTAATCGCCTGTAAACCAATAGCATCAACATTTAATGTAAAATTTTGTGTAACAGATCCACTTGAAGGAACATCTACGCTTGCGCTTTGGCTTTTATAGCCAATGTAAGATGTTACAAGTGTTACTGTTTGTCCTTCAACCGTTCCAGATGGAATACTAATTTGATATGTTCCATCCGAACCTGATGCTGCACCTACTGAAGTACCATCAACAACTACGTTGGCACCTGCTAGCGGGTTTCCATCATTATCGGTTACTGAACCTTCTATTGTAGACTGAGCGTTCAAAAACCCAAATACTATTGAGAATAAGAACGTTATTCGAAGATTTTTTGACATTTATCTCTCCTGCGTGTGTATTTAATGCTCTTACAAATTGAATGAGCATGTAAGTAAATGTAATTATAATTTAATACTTAAGCTATTATATTAGGTAAAATTTTTTAGTTTTTAGAAATGAGTAGTAATGCAGTAATCAGAAAATAAGTTCTATATTTTCTCAATCTTAAAATTGAACAACGCATATATAATAGCAATAACAGGGTTAATTAAATTGAAAAAGCAAAAAGGAAGATAGCTAAATGTTGCAATTCCTAATGAAGCGGACATAAATGCTCCACATGTATTCCAAGGAACCAGTGGTGAGGTCATCGTTGCAGAGTCTTCAAGTGTCCTGGATAAATTTTTGGGAGCTAGTTTACGTTTTTTAAATTCTGTTTTAAACATTCTCCCAGGTAAAACAATAGCGATATATTGATCTGCTGTAACAATATTAATTCCAATACATGTAGCGATAGTTGTGATAATTAAGGATGATGTGGATTTAACAAATG
>Ga0208764_10000749_pt1 | contig 20894 bp, 14 predicted proteins | sample ETNtaG_18_FD_185762 | JGI IMG/M metagenome (GOLD analysis project Ga0208764, IMG submission 185762) | Marine microbial and viral communities from oxygen minimum zone, Eastern Pacific Ocean - ETNP201302SV91 (SPAdes) (version 2) | ecosystem: Environmental > Aquatic > Marine > Oceanic ... | reverse complement strand
CTCACTTAACGCTTTAGCTTGGACGCTAACAGTATATCGCTAACATCGAGTGAGCATCGTTTACGGCGTGGACTACCAGGGTATCTAATCCTGTTCGCTACCCACGCTTTCGTGCCTCAGTGTCAGTTATGGTCCAGTAAGCTGCCTTCGCTATTGGTGTTCCTTATGATATCTATGCATTTCACCGCTACATCATAAATTCCACTTACCTAAACCAAACTCAAGTTTACCAGTATCAATGGCAGTTCTACAGTTGAGCTGCAGGATTTCACCACTGACTTAATAAACCACCTACGCACTCTTTAAACCCAATAAATCCGGAAAACGCTTGAACCCTCCGTATTACCGCGGCTGCTGGCACGGAGTTAGCCGGTCCTTATTCATATAGTACCGTCAGTTTCTCTCGCAAGAGTATTTTCTTCCTATATAAAAGCAGTTTACAACCCATAGGGTCGTCATCCTGCACGCGGCATGGCTGGGTCAGGCTTGCGCCCATTGCCCAATATTCCTTACTGCTGCCTCCCGTAGGAGTCTGGTCCGTGTCTCAGTACCAGTGTGGGGGATCATCCTCTCAGACCCCCTACTGATCGTAGTCTTGGTAAGCCGTTACCTTACCAACAAACTAATCAGACGCATGCCCATCTTTAACCGATAAATCTTTAACATTTATATCATGAGATATTATAATGTACTATGGGGAATTAATTCGAGTTTCCTCGAGCTATGCCCCAGTTAAAGGTAGGTTGCATACGCGTTACTCACCCGTGCGCCGGTCGCCATTTACCGAAGTAAATGCTGCCCCTCGACTTGCATGTATAAGGCCTGCCGCTAGCGTTCTTCCTGAGCCAGGATCAAACTCTCCATTGTAATATAATCTTAAATGTGTTTAAAACTGGCTGCTCTTGGAAAAAACAAAAGTTCTTTCAAGTGGTATGTTGTCATTACAATAGTTCAAAGAACGTTTTCAGACGATTCTGAAAAGAGGGATAAATCCCTAAATAAAAAATGGCTTCTTTTGAAGCGCTCGCAAAATTAGAAATTATTTATATAATCACCAAGAAATAAAAACATATTTATAAAGAATTTACTAATAGTCAAAATAAGCATTTAAAATAGCTAGAAAGCCTATTTTATTAAGAAAAATTATATATAAATATTATTTTGAAATTTTATTTTTAAAAATAGGCACAGTGCTACATGGTTCGCCATACATTAAACTAAAAACTACTTGAGATAATTTTTTAGTTAATTCAAAATAAACATACTCAAAATAAGGAATTTCAGAGCAACCTTTAATTATTACTTTTTTTCCCTTAAAGGATTGGAAATCTACATTATTTATTTTTTCAAGGTATAATTTTTCTTCTAAATTTTTTCTATCTCCAAATACATAATTCTTACAGCTATTTGATAAGTAATGTGATATTAAAATGAATGCCCAAGAAGGAACAATTATATCTTCGTCTAATACAACATAAACAAAAGAATTTTTAAATTGGTTCCAATTATAATTTTTTAAATTTTCTCGAAATTTCTTTTCAATTAATATATCATCCTCTAAAAAAGAAGAAAAATTAATTTTATCTCTTTTCCCTTCTTGATAGTACTCTTTAATGTCAATAGTTATTAAAGGACTTTTTTTTACTCTATTTATGATCTTATCCACTTCTTCTTTTATTTAATAAGATAAAAATCTTTTATGTAATTTGGTTCAAATGAGGCTAATTCTTCAAAATCATTATCAATAAATTTATTATATGAAAGTTCACCCATATAACTTGAATTTGGAATTATATCTGAGAAAAATTTAAAATTACTATTATCAGAAATATCTTCAAATTTTTTTGATCCACTTCCAACAAAATATATGGTTCTATTACTATAAGAATCAAATGAATTTTCATTCAATATTAGTGCATTATCTTTTTGAATCTCCTCTAAAGAATAATTAAATATTTTAGTGAAAACCTCCATTCTTCTCGCATCAATCATTGGGCAGATATATGAATCTTTATTATCTATTTTTTCAATAGATGACTTAGCTAAAATTTTTAAAGTATTAATAGAAATCAAGGGTTTATTTAAAGCATAACAGAAACCCTTTAAGCAAGAAAGACCAATTCTTAAACCAGTATACGAACCCGGACCCCTTGATATAGAAAAAGCATCAATATTAGCTATGTCTATTTTGCTAGCTTTTAATATATCATCTACTAAACTAATAATTAACTTTGAGTGTGACCTTTCTATTTTTGAGGAAGCACTCTTTATTAATTCATAGCCATCAAATAAAGAAACGGAACAAAATTCAGAAGTAGTATCTACGCATAAAATTTTACTCATTTTCAATACTGATTTTGTTGAATGCTTCAATTAAAGATTTATTTATTTCATTATATGATAATATTTTATCAGATGAATAAACAACAGCAATATTACATTTTGGATCTAAAAGAAGTTTATTTTTATTTAATCTATAAGATTCTTTAATTCTTCTTTTAAGAAGATTTCTTTTTACAGAAGACTTTATTTTAGCTTTAGATACTGATACTAATACTTTATTAATAAGATTTTTATCTTCAAATTTATATCTTATATCAAATGGATATAAACTGACTCTTATTCCTGAGTTGAAAAGTTCTTCAATTACTTTTTTATTTGTAATCCTTTCTTCTTTGCTAAATGTATTTTGTCCGATTTTGGACGATGAATTCATGAGTAAAACTTAGCTGATAAATTATTTCTTATGTTTTTTCTCATCAGAAACAGTTAGCTTCTTTCTTCCCTTAGCTCTTCTCCTAGCAATTACATCTCTCCCATTAGCGGATTCCATTCTTTTTCTAAATCCATGTTTATTGGATCTCTTTCTTTTTGATGGTTGAAAAGTTCTTTTCATAATGACAAGTGTTTATTTAATGATTGTAAAGATAAATACTTTTAATATATTATCTCATCGAGTGTTTAATATTATCTATGATATTTTTTTCTAGTCTTGGTCCTAACTTAGTAACAACTTTTGATGATAGAGCTGAAGCTAATTTTCCAGATTCTTCATAATCTAATTCATTATTAATCCCATATAAAAAACCGCCAGCAAAGGTATCACCTGCTCCAACTGTATCAACAGCATTAGCTTTAAAAGGTTGTATTTTTATTAAATCATGTGATTTAGACAAAATCACAGAGCCCTCAGAGCCCATTGTAATGACAACTAAGTCAGAATAACTTAACATTTTATCACAACATTTCTTAAAATTTTTTTCACCAGTAAAAGTTTCGGCTTCATCTTTATTACAAAAGATTAAATCAATCTTTTCTTGTAGAATTTTATCAAAATTATTTCGAAAATATTTAACCATGCTCAGGTCAGAAAAAGTAAGGGCAATCTTTACATCATTTTTTCTAGAAAATAAGATTGACTTTTCTATTGCCTCCATAGCTATTTCCGAAGTAACAAGATACCCTTCTATATATAAATATTTTGATAAAGCTAAATCTTCAAAATTTATATTATTAGAGGAGTATTCAGAGGAGACAGCAAGACAAGTATTCATGGTCCTCTCTGCATCAGGTGTAGTTAAAACCAGACAAGAACCAGTCATTCCAGGTTTAATATAAAAATTTACATCTCCAGTATTAATACCACTTTTTCGAATATCTTCTAAAAATAACTTGCCATATTCGTCATCAGAAATTAGGAAAGATAGGTAACCTGATCCTCCTAATTGAGATAATGTGTAGATAGAGTTAGTAACAGAACCCCCTGACTGAATAAATGGCTCTGAACCTTTAATTTTATCTATAATTGACATTTGTTTTTGATCATCTACTAGAGTCATAAGTCCTTTCTCAATTTTATTATCCTCAAGAAACTTATCTGTAACTAAACATACACTATCAACTAATGCATTTCCTATTCCAAAAACATCATATTTTTTTATCATATTTAACTATCTCTATGACCCTGTCTGGGTAGTCAGATATCATTCCATCTACTCCTAGGCTTAAAACTTTTGCAATATCATCATTTGAGTTTACAGTCCAAGGGATTACTTTAATTTTTTTATTCTGTAAATACTTAATATCATCATGTTTTAAAAACTTATAATTAGGGCTAAAAGAATAAGGATAAAACCCTAGATCTTTTAAGTTTAATTTAGGATTATAATTTTCAGATACTAGCAGAGATAAATTAACATTTGGGTAGTTTTTATTAATGTATCTAAGCACTCTAAAATCAAAACTTTGAATAGTAAACCTTTCTTCAGAAATAAATTGACTGATAACAGATAATACTAAATTTGAAAATTCTTTATAATTAGGATGAAAAACTCCTTCATTTTCAGTTGAAGATTTAATTTCAATATTATAATTGACTTCTTCATAATCCTTGACTTTGATATATGTCTCTATCTCATTAAGACAATGGTTAAGAAGAGGTTTATTAGATGATATTTTTTCTTGTTTAGGAAATTTAGAATTAAATAAACTCCCACAATCATATTTAATTATCTGATTATAATCCATTTCATAAATATTAAATGAGGATTTATCTTCAATTATTTTTTTATTATTAACATCCAAACATATGTATTTAGAAATCCAAGGCTCATGAGAGATAATAACTTTTTTGTCTTTAGAAATAACAACATCCATCTCTAAAGTATTTACACCAATATCTAATGATTCTTTAAAACCCAAAATAGAGTTTTCTGGATACATACCCCTAAAACCTCTGTGACCTTGAACATCAAAATTTTTAAATTCATCACATGAAAAAAGGAATAATAAAATAGAAAAAAAATTAATTTTTGTTTTCAAGAAAAGAGAGTAATGAAACAGATAAAAATATAAATAATGTAACTAAGAAATATGTATTAGTTAAACCTTCAAATAAAAATTGATAGGTTGTTACACCTAATATACCACCTACTATAGGACCAAAAACTGGCACCCAAGAATATTTAAAATTTGAGTCTCCTTTTCCTTTGATAGGCAACATAAAGTGAGCAAGTCTAGGAATGAAATCTCTAACAGGATTAATAGCATAACCTGTTGTTCCGCCAAGAGAAATTCCAATAGCACAGACGAGAGCTCCTACTATGATTGGATTTAATCCTTGAGCAAACTCATTTATACCAATAAATTTTAATCCGAAAAGCAATATAAAGGTTCCTAAAATTTCACTAAATAAGTTAGACCACTTAGATGGAATAGAGGGAGAAGTAGCAAAAACTCCTAATTTAACAGCTTTATCTTCTGTTTCTCCCCAATGAGGCAAGTAATGAAGATAAATTAAAATACAAGCAATGAATGCGCCAAGAGACTGTCCTGATATATAAATAAATAATTTATTTAATTCAATCTCATTGGAAGAATATAATCCTAATGTAACTGCTGGGTTAATATGAGCACCACTAAACTTACTACTAGCATACACTCCAAGTGTAACAGCTAAACCCCAACCTAATGTGCCTACAATCCAACTATTACTTTCCTTATTAGAATAGCTTTTGTTTAAGGAAGTACCTGCGTTAACACCACAACCAAAAAGTATTAAAACAAAAGTTCCAATTGCTTCAGATAAAAATTCATTCATAAATTATAAGATTATTATTGTATGTAAATCTATAAATTTTAGATTTGAGTATGAAAAAAATTTTTATTATAATTTTTTTGAGTTTGTATGGGTGCAAACCAATTGAACCAGTAGATTTTGTTGAGATAAACAATGTTTTAATTAAAAATTCAAAAAACAATGAATTAAATATTTCTGCTGACATAGTATTAAATAATCCTAATAAGACAAATATTACAATAACTAAAATAGATGTAGAAATTTATGCAGAAGAAATTCTTATTGTTAAAATAAATGAACAGAGTCCTCGACAACTACTAAATTTAGCTGAGTCCACTATAAATGTAAACGGAGAAGTAGATATTAAAAATTTAGAAAAGTTTATAAATAAAAAAGGTTTAGCTATAATACTAGGAAACGAGGATGTTGGTCTTCATTTTAAAGGTGAAATAGAAGCAAAGGCCTACGGCATTAAAGATGTTATTAACATAGACTATTCTATCAAAAGTGTAAAAGGTCTTATTAATTAAAAGTAGTTATTTGATCTATATATTTTTTTAAATCTATAAGCTGTTCATTCCATTTTTTTTCTGATATACCAGACACTTCGGTTAACTCTTTTCTATTTTCTTGAATTAATGAAAGCACTTTATCTAGATTGTAGTATATCATTGAGTTTCTTTGGGAAAAAAAGTCTAAAAGATTATGACACATTTCCTTTTTAAGACAATACGCATATTCAGAAATTAAAAGATTAACATCATCTAATTTAGATTTCTTTTTAAGAGTTTTAAAAATTTCAAAACATTTATCACCATAATTATTATAGTACTTATTGAATTGTTCTTGTGAAAATCCTAACTCAATTATTTCGGATCTTAATTTATCATGCTTATTTCCAAATAACTTTAAGTTTTTTGTCAATGATCTTCTCTTTGGCATATTATTTTTTCTGAATATTAAATCGACTACTCTCTCTGCCATCTTTCTATATCCAGTCAGTTTTCCACCAGCAATAGTTATAATTCCTTCTTTAGAAATAAAAACCTCATCTTCTCTTGAGACCTCTGAAACCTTTTTATGACCATCTTTAATTAATGGCCTAAGACCTACCCAACTTGACTCTATATGTTTCAATTTTAAAGAAACTAAAAAAGTTTCATTTAAAGAGTTAAGCAAATAATTAACTTCCTTCTTTAACACTATTAATTTATCTTTTTCTTTATTAAACTCTGTGTCTGTTGTCCCAATATAAACTTTGTCCTCTCTCGGTATAGCAAAAATCATTCTTCCATCAATTGCGTCAAAGTAAATTGACTGAGACAGGTTAAATTTTTCTCTTGAGACCACTATATGAATGCCCTTAGATAATACTAATTTTTTTTCTTTATCATTCAATACTTCATCGGTCCATGAACCAGATGCATTAATAATATTTTGAGCATAAAGTTCTAAAATAGTACCATCAATTTTATCCTTACACTTCACTCCTATTACTTTATTATCTTTATATATAAAATTAATTGCTTTCATATAATTTATTGGTGATGACCCTAATTCATAGGATTTTTTTATAATTTCAATTGTTAGTCTATTATCCTCAGTTCGGTATTCAGAATAATAGGCACCACCTAAAACGTTGTGTTTTTTGAGTAAGGGTTCCTTTAAAAAGGTATCCCCTCTTGATAAGATTTTATTTTTATCAGTTATTTTAACATTTGCTAAATAATCATAAATCACTAATGCTATTCTAGTTAAAAACATATTAAGTTTTCCCTCCTTTTTTATAGGAAGTAACATTTTTTCAGGTTTTACTATATGTGGTGCAATTTTACTTAGGACAGCCCTCTCACTACCTGTCTCATGCACAAGTTTAAATTTAAATTGTTCAAGATATCTTAATCCCCCATGAATTAGTTTTGTTGATTTACTGCTTGTACCTGAAGCAAAATCATTCATGTCTATAAGACAAGTCTTTAGACCTCTAGAAGTTGTATCTAAACAGATACCCGCTCCAGTTATCCCACCTCCTATTACCAAGACATCAAACTTATTTTTAGAAAGGGTTTTTTTGTATTCATCCCTTTTTCTAGAATCAAAAAAATTTATTTTTCTATCCAATTGAATGTTCTTTTCACAGCTTTATTCCACCCATTATAAATTTTAGTTCTTTTTCTCTCATCTATTTTTGGAGAAAAAGTTTTATTTATTTTTTGTAAAGAGATTATCTTATCCTCATCCCAAATACCACTAAATATTCCTGCTAAATATCCTGCACCCATAGCTGTAGTCTCAATAACATCAGGTCTTATCACATCACTATCAAGAATATCAGATTGGAATTGCATCAAATAATTATTCATACATGCTCCTCCATCAACTTTTAGAGATGACAACTTAATATTTGCGTCTTTTTGCATTACATCAATGATGTCTCTAGTTTGATAAGCTAATGATTCTAAGGTAGCTTTAATAATATGGTCTTTACCTGTATCTCTAGTTAATCCAAAAATTGCTCCTCGAGAATACATATCCCAATACGGAGCACCTAACCCAGCAAATGCAGGTACAACATAAATATCTTTTAAATCATCAATTGAGTTTGCAATGTCTTCAGTTTCGCTAGCATTTTTTATTAAACCTAATGAATCTCTGAGCCACTGTATTGCAGCACCAGCAATAAACACACTACCCTCAAGAGCATAATTAACTTTATCGTTAGAAGAGCATGCTATTGTTGTTATTAATCCATTTTCAGATAATTTAAAATTATTTCCGGTATTCATTAATAGAAAACAACCAGTACCATAAGTGTTTTTTATCATTCCATCTTCAAAACATGCTTGACCAAATAAAGCTGATTGTTGATCTCCAGCAACTCCATTTATAGGAATTTCTACTCCTTTATATTTAAATGTTCCAAAATTTGAAGATGACATTTGAACTTTAGGTAGGATGGAAATGGGTATTTCTAAATAATCAAGAATCTTCTTATCCCACTTCAAATTTTTGATATTATAAATCATTGTCCTTGAAGCATTAGTATGATCAGTAACATGGCTTTTGAAGGAGGTTAAATTATAAATTAACCAAGAGTCAATTGTGCCACAAATAACCTTATTTTGATTAATTTTTAATTTCACACCCTCTACATTATCCATTATCCACTTAATCTTTGTTCCTGAAAAATAAGAATCAACTACTAAACCTGTATTTTCTTTAATATAAGTTTCTAGACCATCTTCCTTCATCTTTTGGCAGATATCAGATGTTCTTTTATCTTGCCAAACAATAGCATTATATAATGGTTTTCCTGTTTGTTTGTCCCACATTATTACAGTTTCTCTCTGATTTGTAATTCCTAAACTTATTATATCTTCTGCCCTAACATTGTTATGAGATAGTAACTCTTCAAAAACCTCCATTTGGGTTTCTAAGATTTCCATCGGATCATGTTCTACCCATCCTTGGTTTGGAAAAATTTGATTAAATTCTTTTTGTTTTATACTAATCAAATTTCCTTCAGTATCAATTAAAATAGCCCTTGAGCTTGTAGTTCCTTGATCTAATGCTACTATATACTTCATTTCTATTTTTTTGAAATTAATTTATTTTTTAAGTTAATATTATTTAAAACATAATAACCAACCTTCTCACCTTGTTCTACACCATAAGTAATAGCAGGCATATAATGTATCCCTCCATATATTCTACTTATAGCTGCTTCCTCTGATGCATGAAGAAAGGATCTAAAATTTCTAGCAGGCAAGCCATAAATTTCTTCTGTAGTATCAAGGAATTCAAAATCATCTCCTAAAATATGTGTAAGTATATTAGCGGCTGCAGTTGATATAACAGAGTGACCAGATGTGTATTCTGGAAAAGGTGGGGTCTGTAGAAATGGCATCCAGTCTTCATCTAAGTGTTGATTTATAACTGTTTCAGGTCTCACTAAAATACTTCTCCATTTCTCATCCCAACAAATTATGAAAGCATCAAACAAACCAATCGAAACCATAGTATAGGTATAAATGGTTTCCATAAGATTTAATTTAGCTTTCTTCGATACAATTTTAGTTATACCTATCCAATGTCCACCAGGTGTAATTTTTTTTGTTGCAAACATAGCATGTCCTTTATGATGAGATACGTATGGGTTACAATCCCAAAAACTTGCTATTTCTTTTTCTTCATCAGAAAGATTATTTCCAATTTCATAAACTTCTATTAAGTCTTTAAAAAAGATTGAATTTTTATCTAAGCTAAATTCTGGGGGAGGTTTAATCATAAATTGATTAGATGAATCAACAACCAGTGTTCTTATTTTATTCCAATGAGGCTCAATCCCTTCCATATAATCCGGTGGTGTTGGTTTCCAAGATTCTTCATCATCTCTCTGGATTGTATATTTTGGAAAGGACCTAGTCTGTTTATAATTATCTTTTGCATACCACATTTTTATATGGTCAGCCACTAATAAACCATAGTCCATTGACCTCTCTAAAATATCTCTCGGGACTCCTTTCTCTTGAAATTCATCAAATAATTCTTCTTGGAAAGAAAGTATTTTATTTTCCGAAAAAATAAGGTCTTTACCTACATTTATAAAAGCATATATACTAGCAATTGGAAATGAGTATTCCTTATTAAAATCTGGTTTTGGAATAGAATTTAATCCATTAATTTGACCTGCTAAGCTTTTATAATTTGGATAATCGTTAATTAGCACTTCATACGCTGCTATACTTGGATAAACATAAATTCTAGATGCAACCGGAGGAGAAAAAATGTCATAGACAATTATATCAGTTAATTTTTGCATAGATCTATGAAATAGATCAGGATTGTTATAAAAGTTTACATTGCTCTTATATTCTTCATAGGATGAACATGAAATAAAAAACTGAAAAAAGAGTATTATAAAAACGGTTTTAATTTTCATTGACTAAACTTATTATTGAGATATTATCATCATTTTTTCCAATAACAAATCTAGATTTATTTTTATCTAATGACAAGACTTTAGTTATATCACCTCTTATCTTAAGACCTGATTTAGATTGCTTAATGTAATTAAAATAACCATTTCCTTCTCCTTCCAAAAGCACACCAAAATTTGAATCAAATGAACCAAAAAAAGGTGATACATTAGAGTTATTCCCAAAAAGTAAAAGGTCTTTATTACCATCATTATTGTAGTCTAATACCTGAATATCTCTAATAGGTGAAACCTGAGACAATAAAGGTAATTCTATCAAATCAAACTTATTTTCACCATTAAGTAAGACAATAGATTTGAAATTATTGACAGTGAGTTTTTTACTATTTGATAAAGATTCTTTAGAAAATATTTCTGTAATATCTAAACCCGCAAAGTCTTTATAATAGAAAAAATCTCTATTTAAATAATTAAGTTGTTTTGATAATTCATCTTTATTTGCAATAGGATATTCTTTGCTGTTTTTTTTATAAGTTATAATGTGTTCGAATCTAGAATTGTCATCAAAATCATTTATATACATTGAAACTTGATCTTTTTCTGTCGGTTTTAGTTTAGAATTATTTCCTAAATTTCCAGCAATAATATCCATTTTACCATCATTATTTAAATCAGCAGTTTCTATTGAGAACCACCACCCATTTAATGAATTACCTATAAATGTAGAATCCTTACCAAGTATTCCGTTATGATTATTGAATATGTTAATGCTGTTCCAATCTCCACATGTTATTAAATCCTTAAGACCATCTCCATTCATGTCATCCCATTTAGCATCAGTTACCATTCCCAAATCTTTAAATATTTTATCTATTTTAAAGTTTCCTTTACCATCATTTTTTAACAAATAACTTTTTGGAGAAACTCCATACTCACCAGGAACAACTCTACCTCCTACAAAGAGATCTTGATCTCCATCATTATCATAATCATAATTTTTTACAATGGAATTATGTTGATTAAGCTGAACTAAACTATCATTATTTTTAAAGATCCCATCAATGTTAAAGTAAAGCCTATCTCTAACACTTTTAGAGTTAATTGAAAATTCATTACCTGCACTCACCACATATAAATCTAAATCATTGTCGTTATCAGCATCAAAAAATAATGCATCAACATCTTCTGAAAGATAATCTTTCTCTAAACTAATTTGATTACTTAATTTATAATTACCATTTTTCTTACCCAGAAAAAGCTTTGATTCTTGAAAAGAAGGAGATCCAATGTATACATCTAATATCTCATCATTATTTATATCACCTACTGCAATTGAGGGTCCCTCTCTAGATATCATGTAAGGAATTAAGCCCTCCCTATTAAAGTCATTGAAAACGTTTTCCTTATGCTTATATTCAATTAAATTTTTATGTGATAAATCCTTAAATATTGTTTGATTATTTGTCTTACTATCAAATAATTCTAAAGCATTATTTTCATTTAGAGAAATAGTTTGATTTGCATTTATAGAATAAATTTTTTGTGATTTTTTTGAAGGCCATACTACCTCTAAAGAGTCTACAATTTTAGTATCACCTAGTCCAAAATTTAATCCTGAAGATTTACTAGACATAAATCCCCTATTCAAGAAGTTTTCTTTATAAATGGCCCTATCATTGAACCATAAAAGAACCTTTGCGCCAACCCCAAATAAATTAAAATCTATTCCAGAAAATTCAACTTTTAAATAATTACCAAGTTCATTATCTATAGATTTATTCTTGTAAATTGATGCGTAATCATTGATATTATTTATTACTAAATCCTGATCCCCATCATTATCAAAATCGTCATATGTTGCGCCATTAGAATACCCTTCATAGTCAAGCCCCCACTCTATTGAAACATCTTTAAATTTCAAATTTGATAAGTTTTTATATGCATAGTTTGAAACTTTTCCGTCGGGCATTTCATTTAATAAATCTTGATTATTTAAATCAGGATTTTGAATTAAACCACTATTAATTTTTTCATTAGATAAAAAGTTTATGTAGTCCATATCGTTTGGTCTTTTAACTATCCCATTCGATATGAAAACGTCAGCATTACCATCAATATCAAAATCTTCTAATAATGTTGACCAACTCCAATCGGTTGCATGAATTCCAAGTAACTGAGAAACCTCAGAAAAAGAATTATTTCCATTATTTAGCTGTAATGTATTTCTCGCAAATTGCTTATTGAATCCAAATCCAAGTTTTAATTTATAAATCTCATATGAATCATCTCCTACAGAACTTTTTAAAACTTTTTCATCATCTGGAAGCATGTCAAGAACAAATATGTCTGGGTATAGATCATTGTTGATATCTGAAATATCATTTCCCATTGAGAATCTTGACGTGTAGTTTATATTATTTTCTAAGTTTTCAGTAAAGGTTCCATCACAATTATTTATATAGAGATAATCATTTTCTCTAAAATCATTTGAAATGTATATATCATCACATCCATCACGATTAATATCACTGATTGAAATCCCTAGACCATACCCTATATTACTACCTAAAATTCCAGACGCTTCAGAAACATCAGTAAAAATATTTTTTCCTTCACTAATTTCATTTCTGTAAAGCTTATCACCAGATCTCTCATTTCTTTCATATCTGAGTTTTGAACTTCCGTAACTTCTTTCTGTATGTACTGAGTGATTAAGTAAATAAACATCTAAATCTCCATCAGAATCATAATCAAAAAAAGCAGAGTGAGTAGAAAAACCCTCAAAATCAAGGCCGTATTCTTTTGCACTCTCTGTAAATGTAAGGTCACCATTATTTATATATAATTCATTTTTACCTTTAATATTTTTGTATCCCCCTAGTCTAGTTTGATAGATATCAAGATACCCATCTCCATTAACATCAACTATACTAACACCTGTTTTCCATTCACCGAAAGACTCAACACCTGAAGCTTTAGATATATCCTCAAAATTAAAATTTCCTTTATTTAAAAATAAAATATTTCTACCCTGGTTTGAGACAAAATAAATATCAGATAATCCATCGTTATTAATATCCCCTGTTGCTACACCTCCTCCGTTATAAAAATATAAATACTCAATAAGATTAAATTTTTCATTATCAACTAATTGATTTTTAAAATAAATATTTGACTCATGAGGAGGAAATTTATAGAATAAAGTTTCATTATTACTACAAGAGTAAAATAGAATACTTAATAATAATATTAATGATTTGAATCTAAAATACATTTAATAAGAGTAAGTTTGAAGAGTATCATTGTTATTCAAAACTAATAATAAGTTTTTGTCATCAATATTATTAATTTTTGAAAAGTCTCTTACCTGTCCCTTAAATAACAATCCTGATTTTAAGGAAGATATAGCATTAAATTGTAAATTTTTGTCTCCTAAAAACAACTGTCCATAATTTGCATCGTATCTACCAACTTCAGGTTTTACATTATATAAATTACCTCCCAAAATTATATCTTTAATTCCATCATGATTCACATCTTCAATCTCTATTGCATGAACTGTTGAGAACTGAGATTGTATAGGAAGCTCAACAGAATTAAAATCACCATTATTATTTATAAATAGTGAAGTCTTAAGATCATAAACATAATTAATTTGACTGGAGTTAATTTTAGAAAGTGGAAAAATATCATTTGCAGTTTGGTTTTTATAACTGTTATATTTGAGATATTTCTTCTTTAAAGTTGGCATTTGCATAACTAAATCATGTCTTAATGCTACGGTGTAGGAGCTATCACCATTATATTGAAAAATCACTTGTTCAATACTATTATTATCATCAAAATCATTAACATACATTGAGATAGGTTTAGATAGACTAGCTCTAAATCTAGAATTATTTCCGTGGTTCCCTACAATAAAATCATCAAATCCATCATCATTAATATCTTGAACTTTTATTGTATTCCACCACCCATTAGTGTTATGTAACTGATCAATCTTTTTAATTTTAAAAATTCCATTATTATTCTCTAATAATATAATTGGCATCCAATGACCCACTACTAATAAATCACTATCACCATCATTTTCATAATCTATGAAACTAGCATCCGTAATCATTCCTATTTTATTTAAATCAGGCGCAATAGAATCTGTCAAATTAATAAAATTACCTTCTCCATCATTTTCAAGTAAATATCCATTTGAGGGAAGACCATATTTCTGGGGAATAAGTCTTGTGCCAACAAATAAATCTTGGTCTCCATCGTCATCAATATCAAAATTTTTCACAACAGAAGAACTTTCAAATAATCCAGCAGGAAGAATTTGGTCTGACTTATAGAAACTATTCTTATTATTGAAATATAGTCTATCTCTTAATTCAGTTGAATACATAGAAAATTCATTTCCACCACTGGTCACATACAGATCCAGAAAACCGTCAGAATTTGCATCAAAAAAGAGACAGTCTGTATCTTCAGATTCCTTATCTTGAACTAATAATGGCACATCATATTTAATAAATTTTGAATTATTATACAGATACATAGTACCTGGGGAACCTTTTGCTCCACCAATATAAAGATCATTAAATCCATCATTATTTATATCTCCTTCACATATGCAAGAACCTTCTGAAGAAGTCATATGGAAAAGTAGCCGATCCCGATCAAAATCAACAAAATTATTTTCTAAATGAGTGTGACTTATATACTGATTTGAGAGATCATTAAAAACTTTTCTATCATTATCAAAATTTATTGAAGAGAATAAAATTTCATCCTTTTTACTAATAGAGATAAGAGTATCTTTTAAGATATTATATTTTTTAGAGTAAGATCCATCATGCCATCTTATTACTAAAGAATCTATATTAACATTGTCCCCAATACCAAAAATTAAATTATTATCAACAGTAGACTGAAAGCCACGAATTGGCATTTGCTCTAAAAAAAATTTTGATCTACCCGAATAGAGGGTTACTGATGAGCCAATTGCATCAATATTATTTTTATCTCCCACTAAATTTAATTTCAAATAACTGTTTTGAGGATATAAAATATCTGTATTATTTCTGTAAACAAATGCTTTCATGTTTACATTATTTACTATCAAATCGTAGTCTCCATCATTGTCAAGATCACCATAAGCTGAGCCATTAGAGAAACTAGGTTTACTTAGGCCGAGTACTTCAGTTTTATTTATAAAGTCAAGATCTCCGCGGTTCTCAAAAGCATAATTGGGAATAGGAACACTTGGTATAAAGTCAATCAACTTCTGAAAATCTACACTTCCTGGTGAAGCAATCTGATTAATTACTTCATCTTGAGTAACATATTGTAAAAAATCTTGGTCAGTTAAATCTTGATAAATTCCATTAGCAACAAAAATATCCTTATTACCATCATTCTGAAAATCAAACATCAGCGCACCCCAACTCCAATCTGTAGCCTCAACACCAGCTAATCTACCTATCTCACTAAATGTAGAATTTCCGTTATTTAATTGAAGAGTATTTCTTGTATACTGATTCCAGTAACCGCTTGATTTAATAAATTGATGTCTGTCCCAACTATCAAAAGTTGTAACAGTTTTAATTCTTTCATCAGGTTCAGGTAACATATCTGTAACAAAAATTTCTGAAAATCCATCATTATTTATGTCTGCCATATCTGCTCCCATTGAGGCAGCACTTATACTTTTAATCATACCCTCTAAACTCTCAGAAAAAGTTCCATCTCTATTATTGAGATATAAATAATCTCTTTCATAAAAGTCATTAGATACATATATGTCCATCCACCCGTCATTGTTTACATCACCAACAGTCACTCCTAACCCAAATCCTATTACACTTCCATAAATTCCAGCTTTCTCACTGACATCAATAAATTTCCCATTATCATTTAAAAACAATTTATCTCCACCTACTTCATCACGAACTGGTCTTTGGTCTTTTCCAATACTTGTAATCCTAAAACCACCTTTATATGAATTATTTAATAAGTAGCAATCCAGATCTCCGTCTTTATCAAAATCAAAAAATGCTGCATGAGTAGAATAACCTTTATCATCTAAACCATATGCATTTGCCATCTCCGTAAATGTTAGATCACCATTATTAATAAAAAGCTCATTTTGTTTGTTGTCTCCCTTAATATCTCCGGAATTTGATACGTATATGTCTAAGAAACCATCTGAATTAATATCAATAATACTCACACCAGTACTCCAAGATTTACTACCTCCAACTTTAGCAGTTGCTGTGATATCTTCAAACTGAAAATTTCCTTTATTTAAATAAAGTTTATTTTGATTAAGATTTGATGTGAAATATATGTCTAAAAGACCATCATTATTTATATCACCTAATCCCACTCCTCCTCCATTATAATAATTTCTGTAAGTAAAAATGTTAAAGTCCTTTTTAAAAAAAAGCTTATTCTCAAAATCTATTCCAGATTCATTTGAAGAAACCTCTTCGAATAATTTTATTTCTTTTTCAGAACATGATATAAGTATTATTATTGGAAGAAAATAAAAAAAAAACTTATTCATCTTTTAATCTTTTTTCGATTAAAAGATCTGTAAATCTAGCCCTAACTTCTCTCTCACTAACCTTAGTTAATGCTATCCTTCTATTGCCATTTACTGTAGCTAATAATTTACTCCTGTTTTTTGGACCCTCAATCTCATAAAATTCTGATTGATACCATTCTGATAAAAGACCTTCAATTTCTTTCATCAAATATTCTGCAGAAGTTTCTTTATTCCAAGGCGCCCAAGCAGTATATGAAAATGTTGTATTAACCTCATATACGGTATCCTTATTAAATACTGGGTAAAATAACATCTCAATATTTTGGCCAATAGACTCTGTTGGAATCAAATATCTAACAGAGTTATTAGATGGTCCCTGAGATACTAATTTTTTTCTATTTAAATCCCAACAATGTGCGTAGAATTCTTTTGAGGTCATTCCAAAATTAACACCTAAAAAAAGAGAATCATATCTTACTCCTGATGACAGCTCTTTCTTTTCTAAACTCAGGTAGGGGTTTGTCTGACATGCTATTGTAAATACACCTAAATATATAAAAACTACAAATCTATTCACTTTCTAAAATTTTTAATTTTGAATTATTTACTGCAAAAATATAACTGTCTTTGTTATTTATTTTAATTTTATTTAAATCTCTTATCTCTCCAGAAATAAATAGCCCTGAGAGTTTTGAGTTAACGTATTTAAACCTATTGTATTCAGTACCTAATAATAAGATAGAATAACTTGAGCTGCTGGGTCCAAACTCAGGTTTAATCCTTGACAAATTACCTCCAAGTATTAAATCCGTAATACCATCATTATTTATATCATCAGATATAATTGAATATGTAGGTGATAGCTGAGCCATAAAAGGTAGTTCTTTCATCTCAAACTCTTCACCTCCTTTATTATATAAAGATACTGATGATAGATTATAAACCTTCTTTACTTCTGAATCTCTGATAGTAGATGGGTCGAATAGCTTGTCCATGGTTACGTTTTTATAATTTTCAAACTTCAAATATTTCTTCTTTAGTGAAGGAATCTGCATCCATAAATCTTTTAATTGTACTATCGGATATAATTTTTCATCATAATACATAGCCAGAATTTGTTCTGTCCTTCCATTATTATCAAAATCATTTACGTATAGGCTTAAAGGTTGTTCTACACTGGCCCTAAACATTGAATTTAATCCGTAATTTCCTAATACTAAATCAATATATCCATCTCCATCTAAATCCTCAGAATGTAAATTATTGTATAGTCCATTAGTTTTTGATAACCCTAATGAGTCTGTGATATCTACTAATTTATTTTGTAAAAATTTGAATATTTTGACCGGCATCCACTCTCCCACTACTACTAGTTCTTTGATGTTATCATTATCTATATCTAAAAATTCACTGTCAGTTACCATCTCCATAAACCTTGAGTCACCTAAATATTTTTCTGAAATATCTTTAAAAACACCAGCTCCATTATTTTCGAGAAGATAACTTCGCGTCTTAGTTCCATAAGCTCCTGGATTTAACCTTGTTCCCAAAAATAAATCTTTGTCTCCATCCCTATCAAAATCATAACTCGAAATAGTTGAAGTACTCTCAAAAGAAGAAATTGAAGATAATGATCCAATAAGTTTTTTAAAGTTTTTATCTCCTAGGTTTAGGTACAATCTGTCTCTTAACTCTGGTGAAAAATTAGAATATTCACTACCTCCACTTGCTACAATTAAGTCTAGCCTTCCGTCACCATTAAAATCATCAACGAGACAATTAATATCTTCTGATACAATATCTTGCTCAAAAGCAGAGTTATAACTTTTAAATGATCCATTAAGTTCTTGAAAGAAAATGCTAGAGGTTTGACCTTTAGCTGAGCCCACAAATAAATCTTCTCTACCATCATCATTAAAATCTGCGACACAAGTACATGGTCCTTCATTAGACGACATTTTAAATAAAAGTCTTTCTCTATCAAAATCAACAAAATTATTTTCAGTGTGAGAGTAATTAATCTGATAATCAGAAGTTTTTAAAAATGTTTTGTTAGGAGATGTTTTATGAGTTATAAAATTCTTATCAATTTCATCCTCGTTAAGAGTATAATGAGAATTAGGTTTTATATTTTTTAGAATAGAAACTTCTTTATCATTCCATATAATTTTAACAGAATCAATTACAGCAATATTATCTAAACCAAAATACATTCTGTAGTCTACTGAAGACTGAAAACCTCTCATAGGAGATAATTCTTGGTATTGCATTTTATTGTCTGCAAAAACAAAAACTTTATTTCCAACTCCATATCTATTTTTTGAATTTGAATCAAAAGAGAAAGAGACCCATTGATTAGTAGACTTATTCTCATAAATATTAGATAACATATTTACATTATTTACTATCAAGTCTAAATCACCATCGTTGTCTAAATCAGAATATGCCGAACCATTGGAATATGTTAAATCATCAAGACCAAAATTTTTAGTTTCATCTCTAAATTTTAAAGACCCTAAATTCTGAAACGCAAAATTTGATAATGGCTCACTTGGGATCATATCAATAAGTTTTTTTACTGGTTCCTTCTCGGATTGAATCATATTTGAGATGATCGATGGATTCGCTAAAAAATTGACATAATCTTGATCTAATAAGTCTTTATAAATACCATTAGCCACAAAAATATCTTTGTTTCCATCATTATCCATGTCAAATATTAAAGCACCCCAACTCCAGTCTGTAGCATCCACACCTGTAATTCTTGAAATTTCTGAAAAAGATCCGTTTTGGTTATTTAGTTGCAAAACATTTCTATTAAACTGGTGGAAGTACCCCTGATCTATAGAGAATTGATACTTATCCCAATTATCAAAAACTGCTTTAGAGACTCTCCTGTCATGCCTATCTGGTAACATTTCCGTGACAAAAATTTCAGAGTACCCATCATTATTTATATCTGCCATATCAGCTCCCATAGAACCCATAGATGTTTCATTTACATACTGTTCCAAAGATTCAGTAAATGAACCATCCTTATTATTTATATATAAATAATCCTTCTCAAAGAAATCATTAGATATAAATAAATCAGACCAACCATCTAGATTGATGTCACCAACTGTGACACCTAAACCGAAACCTATGTCACTTGTATAGATTCCAGCACTAGATGAGACATCAGTAAAGTAACCGTCATCATTTCTTAATAACTTATTACCCTGGTCACTACTTATATCCCTTAAACCCTTAACCATATCAAGGCCAACACCAATAGACTTAATGGTATTATTTAATAGATAACAATCTAGATCACCATCGTTATCATAGTCAAAAAAAGCTGCATGTGTTGATAAACCCTCATTATCTAGACCATAATCTTTTGACTTTTCAGTAAAAGTTAGGTTTCCATTATTTATAAACAATTCATTATTTCTTCTATCTCCACCAGGAGGTCCTGACTTACAAACATATATGTCTAGATAACCATCATGATTAATATCTACTACACTCACTCCTGTACTCCATATACCTGAAGAATTTAATCCAGCGTTATCAGTTACATCATCAAAAATTAAATTTCCCTTGTTTACATAAAGTTTATTTGACACAAGATTACCAGTAAAGAAAATATCAGGTAATGAGTCGTTATTAAAGTCACCTATTCCAACGCCTCCTCCATTATAAAAATTTCTATAAGTATATGGATTTAGTTCTTCCGTGTAATTAAGTGTATTTGTAAAATCTACTTTAGTATAGGAACTTTTTTTTAATTCAAATAGCGAATGACCTTCTCTCTCTGTACAAGAAATAAGAAAAAGGAGTAAGAATAT
>Ga0208764_10000747_pt1 | contig 20933 bp, 18 predicted proteins | sample ETNtaG_18_FD_185762 | JGI IMG/M metagenome (GOLD analysis project Ga0208764, IMG submission 185762) | Marine microbial and viral communities from oxygen minimum zone, Eastern Pacific Ocean - ETNP201302SV91 (SPAdes) (version 2) | ecosystem: Environmental > Aquatic > Marine > Oceanic ... | reverse complement strand
AGGTTCCGAAACTAATGAAAAAGGCGAAATAGAGTCTTTAACCCCAGCAAACTTCATACTAGGTTTCGGAAAAATTTCTGGAAAACAAGTAGTTGTAGGAGGCGAAGATTTTACAGTTAAAGGTGGATCACCTAATTCTGCCGGTTTAAGGAAGAGCGTCTACACTGAAGAGCTGGCTTTAAAATACAAAGTGCCTTTAATAAGACTGCATGAAGGTGGCGGAGGTTCGGTTGCAGGACCAGGCAAGAAGGGAAAAGGTTACGGTGGAGATCCAGTTTTCTCAAAATCTAGATTTAAATCAGTTGCAGATACACTTAGAGAGATTCCTGTAGCATCTGCGGCATTAGGGCCAGTAGCTGGTATGCCAGCTGCTAGATTTGTTGCTTCTCACTTTAGGGTAATGACCAAAGAAACTGCTCAAATCTTAGTTGCTGGGCCTGCCGTAGTGGAAAGAGCCTTTGGTAAGAAAATGACCAAAGAAGAGCTTGGGGGATCTCAGATCCATAAAGTTAATGGTGTTACAGATAATGTTGCTGAGTCAGAGGAAGATGCTTTTAAGCAAATTGCTAAATTCTTATCCTTCTTCCCGCAAAATGTGTATGAACTAACTCCTAGAGCGGAATGTGATGATCCTTACGAAAGAGAAGAAGAAGCTCTCCTTTCCATTATTCCCAAAGAAAGACAAAAATCATATGAAATGAGAGACATAGTTAGCCTAGTTTTTGATAAAGGGTCTTTTTTTGAGATGACCAAATTCTTTGGCAGAGGAATTATCACGGGTTTTGCAAGAATAAATGGCTATGCTGTAGCAATCTTTGCCAATGACTCTAATTTTTACGCGGGCTCTATGTCTGCAGAAGGTGCTCAAAAAACTACTAGATTTATTAAATTATGTGACACATTTAATATTCCTATAGTAAGTTTAGTTGATGAACCAGGGTTTCTAATAGGTCCTGAAGCTGAAAAAGAAGGAACTATCCTCCATGGCACACAAGCCGTTCTTGCTTGCACAGAATCAACCGTCCCTTGGACTACTGTTATGATAAGAAAATCTTTTGGAGTTGCAGCAGCAGCGCATTACGGACCCGATGGCTATGTTTTAGCTTGGCCTTCTTCTGAATCAGGGCCTCTTCCTCTAGAGGGAGGCGTAGCTGTAGCGTTTAAAAAGGAAATTGCAGCAGCAAAAGATCCTGAAGCTAAAAGAAAAGAGTTAGAAAGTAAAATGGCTAAAAACCAGAATCCATTTCCACGAGCCGAAGCGTTTTCAGTGCATGAGATCATAGATCCAAGAGAAACAAGAAAATATATCTCTCTATGGGCTGAAAGAATTCAACACCAACTTAAAGCGTCTTTAATTAAGCAAGATTCTTAGTCACAAAATAGCTTAACTTTCCCTAAACCTAATATATACTTATCTTTCATAAAGAAGGAGTATGGAAAATGAAAACATATGAACAATTTTATATAAATGGAGAATGGGTTGACCCTGCAGAAGGCGTTAATTCTTTTGATGTACTTAACCCGGCAAATGAAGAAGTAATAGGCAGTATTGCTATGGGTAGTGCAGCTGATGTAGATAAAGCTGTCGAAGCTGCGTCTAATGCTTTTGATTCATTCAGTCAGACAAGTGTTGAAGAAAGGCTAGCAATCCTTGGGAAAATAGTTGAGGTTTATCAGTCTAGATATGACGAGATAGCTGAAACCATTTCTATGGAAATGGGAGCGCCTTTGTCTTTATCTAAAGCAGCTCAAGCAGCTACTGGACTTGGACACTTTGCTCAAGCGATTGAAATTTTACAAGGTTTCGAATGGGAAGAGACGAAAGGTAAAACATTGCTAAGAAAAGAACCTATAGGTGTTGTGGGTATGATCACACCATGGAACTGGCCAATTAACCAGATTTCTTGCAAAGTTGCTCCTGCAATAGCTGCTGGATGTACCATGGTTCTCAAACCAACTGAAATAGCTCCCTTAAATGCTATGCTTTTTACTGAAGTAATACATGAAGCTGGTGTTCCTGCTGGAGTTTTTAATCTAGTTAATGGAGATGGACCAACTGTTGGAGAAGCTATGTCTTGTCATCCGAAAATAGACATGATGTCCTTTACAGGATCTACAAGAGCCGGAATAGCTGTTGCTAAAGGTTCGGCTGATACTGTTAAGAGAGTTGCTCAAGAGCTAGGAGGAAAATCAGCAAATATCATTCTAGATGATGCTGATTTTGAATCAGCGATTACTGGTGGCGCCAAACATTGTTTCAATAACAGTGGGCAGTCATGTAATGCGCCAACTAGAATGTTGGTACCTGAATCAAGGCATGATGAGGCTAAAGAAATTGCTAAGCAAGCTGCTGAGACAACTAAAGTTGGAGATCCTTTTGCTGAAGATACTGGAATTGGTCCCGTTGTTAGTGAAGTTCAATTCAATAAGATTCAAGGACTTATTGAAAAAGGAATTGAAGAAGGTGCTGAACTAGTTTCTGGAGGACCTGGAAAACCTGAAGGTCTAAATGCTGGTTATTACGTTCGTCCGACTGTTTTTGCTAATGTTAATAATGACATGACAATAGCTAGAGAAGAGATCTTTGGTCCTGTTTTATCCATTCTTCCTTATAAAGATGAGGAAGAAGCTGTCAAAATAGCTAATGACACTGAATACGGTCTTTATGGTTATGTATCATCAGGTGATGTAGAGCATGCCAAAAAGGTGGCAAACCGAATAAGAGCAGGTAGTATTGCAATTAACGGTGCTGCAGCAGATTTTACTGCACCTTTTGGAGGCTACAAACAGTCAGGAAACGGAAAAGAATGGGGTCCTTTTGGATTTGAAGAATTCCTAGAAACTAAGGCTGTTGTTGGTTACGCTGACTAAAGTCATTAATACTAAAAAGGCCGCTCTTGCGGCCTTTTTTATACTTTATTAATTAACTTTTCTCCAGATTTAAAACGTTTGTAGTTTTCAACAAACAAATCCACGGCTCTTTGCGGAGCTCTAGGTCCCCAGGCAGAATCATGAGGTGTTATAAAGCAATTCTCTAGTGTCCATAGAGGAGAATCCTGATCAAGGGGCTCTGGATCTGTTGTATCCAATGCAGCGCATTTAATTTCATTATTTTTTAATGCCAAGGCCAAACCTTCTTCATCAACTGACTCCCCTCGCCCAACATTAATAAACATTGCTGATTCTTTCATTAAATCGAATTGCTCTTTTGAAAAAACTTTAGAGGTTTCATCTGAAGCAGGTAGGCAGTTAACTACGAAGTCGCAATCCTTGATCATCTCATTTAGCTCAGCGGGCCTGAAAAGCCTGTCAAGATTATCTGAAGAGACTGGTGTTCTCTTCGTTGCAAGCACTGTCATCTTAAAAGCTTTTGCAATTCTTGCGACTTCTTGACCGATTCCTCCAAAGCCGGTTATACCAATTGTCATGTCAGTCAATTCTCCAACCGAAGTTATTTGCTTCCAATCTTTATTTTTTTGAAGATCAATATGTTCATCTATCGATTTTATGGACCTTAACATCTGAGCAAATACGTATGTTGCAATAGGAATCGCGTGAATACCTCCACCATGACAAAAAGACTGGGAGTTTTTAATTATTTCTTGTGCTTCTTTGGTTTCAATCCCTGCCCATGAACCTTGAACAAAACTAGCTCCATGTATCAAATCTAGATATTTCTGAAAGAAATCTTTACTTCTTAATGACTTAAACATTAGCTCATAAGAAATAAAAGCTACGTCTGGTTTCCCTTCTCCAGAAACAACCTCGCCCTCAGAGCCCAATAGAATAAATTCATCTCCTTGGCAGTTATTATCAAAATCTGATTTAAAAGAATCGTAAGTAGACTTACTGATGCAAATCTTCATAAATTACGTCAGATCGCCTTCTTCACGCATTTTTCTTCTAATTTTAGTGGCGCTTATGTCATTAATTGAGTCTTCGAAGGTTTCTTCTTCAAAAACATACCCTACCCCTCTTCCGTAAGTAATATTTACTACATTAGGGACCATCATGATCTCGTAATGCTCTCCCCTGATAAAATTATCTTTACTTAAACCTTCAGAAATATTTTTACAAACATCTTCCCAATTAAATGGATTGTCTTCTTGTCCTTCCCCTCCAGAAGCTCCGTGAACATCTCTAACTTGAATGATTACTTGGCCTGTTTTCTTTATTGCTCTTTTAAATAACTCTTGATGCCCATCGTGCCATGGTTGCCACCTTCCTAACATTTGAACTGTAGGTTTCTTCCAATCAAACATTCTTCTTAATCTCTTCAGCTATATCATTATGATTGTGATCATTCCATTCTTTAATGTGGAAATCTACATTCTCAGGACTTTCAAATAATGCATTGGTGTCTTCGAATCTGCCCTCTGTAATTGTGTCCATCCAAATCAAAACATCAGCTGAGAATATATCCCTTGTTTCCTTTGTAGGGCAAACAAAATCACATATTACTATTCTTCCGTGAGAAGACTCAAAATCTGCAATAGATTTCATTCTAAGACTCTGCCTAGTTCTAGCCTCCTCACTAAAATCCCAATCACCTGCCATACTCCTCACTTTATCTGCATTAAACCACGCAGCCTCTAATAAAGGTTGCAGCCTTTCGGCCAGATAAGTCTTGCCGCTTCCGGGTAATCCCATCACCAAAATTTTCATTTTTTATGCTTTTTATTGAATTATTGGAGCCTATTATGGACTTCTTTCTTATCCAGTCCATACTCTTCTAAGGTATAAATGTGTTTTTCTTTAGATGTTTTAGCGCTTTCTTCTATATAAGATTCTGTTAACTCTTTATTTTCTTTACTAAAAGAAAAATTAAAGTTCTTATATATATTCTCTACAGTCTTCAAGGGATTCTTTATAAAATCTTCATAATAGATATCGATATACTGATCATCATTTAGATTATTCTTTTGAGCTTCGTTCTTCTTCTTAGAATTTTCCCAAAAGTCTAAGGTCCTTTCCCCAAGTTCATTAAGATCTATGGAATCGGTAAAACCTTTTCTTACTTGAGAAGTTAAGCTGCAAATCGAAGGAATGGTTTCCGCCGGATCTCGATGTATATGGATAAAGCAAGCATCTGGATATATAGATAGTATTTCTTCGAGATTACCTAAGTGACTTGGATCCTTAAGTAGCCAGCGTTTTGGTTTATATTGGCTTTGAAGAATCTTAAGAAACCTTCTGTGCCACAAATAACTTACTGTTTTATCAGAATCTTCTAAGTAGCTTAGATAAGAAGGCGTATTAGCCATATAGAAATATAAAATGCTTCTTAAAGCAAAGACTTTTATTAACAAGCATTCTTCTGGGCTTGTGGCTGTTATTGCATGCATATCATCGAGTTTTGAAATAAATCTATTTTTAGAAAATAAAATAGATCTTGATCTCATTACTCTCATCTTTTCAGTAAAAGATCCTGATTCACACAAAGGAAGTGGGTTCATCATTTCCCAAAATAGAGGGCTGCGGTGATCTGGGTCTAAGCTTAAGAGGTTGAATAAATAAGTTGTACCAGATCTTGGTAGTCCAATGACAAAAATAGGCCTTGATATAGATGAATTTGGGAGACTCCTGGATTTTTGAAAAATTTGACCTCTAACTTTAAGGTGCTTCTTTATTTGATACTCACAAGCTAGCTTCCCAAAGTAAGTTAAATTTGCTTCACTATTTAAAGAATCTATAAGAATATTAAGAGGCTCTTCATAATCATCCTCTCCCAAGTCTAAACTCAGACTCTGAAGTAATTTATCGGCATTAAGGAGATTACTCATCCTTAGGATTAGAACTTAGTTCCTCCAAGTATCTGAACGAGCTGGCATCGTTTTATCTGGATCTTCATACTTACCTGTATATGCAACATGTTCTCCATTTAATTCGATACTTATTGGAGAACCATTCACAATCAACGGTTTATATTTAGTTTTCTTAGTAAAGCTTTGTAAGTACTTATAAGACTCTCTAGAGTTCATTACTCCTTTCGATTTCATTATATCTAAATTCTTAATTTTCCCTTCGCCATTAACCATATAAGTGAAATTGATTTTAGTTTTTCCAGATTTTGCCCCTTCCGGTTTCTTAAAGACTTTAGAGACGTAAGTTGGTGTGCAAAATAAGAGTTTACAAATTGCCTCATCTGCTTTCTTGTCTTCAGGCCAGGCTTTCATAGCGCAAATGCCGTCATTACAATCCAAACAAGTTTGAAGGGTTTGTGGCCTATATTTATCTAATTTAGAAAGAGTGTCTTTATTTAATTCTTGGTTTATCGAGCAAATAGGATTGCTGGCTAAAGAAAAACTACAAAAAACAAATACTATAAAAATAACTTTTTTAAACATAAAAATTCCTCTTATTGACCCTAAGAATATCATTAAAGAGCCTTTAAAGCTAAGCTACTGGCGGAGAGGGAGGGATTCGAACCCTCGATAGGAGATTATCCTATACTCCCTTAGCAGGGGAGCGCTTTCAACCACTCAGCCACCTCTCCGAGATTCAGGTCGGCAATTTTAACTTTCTAAAATTAATAAGGATAGTGAAATTAAGATATTAAACTTTATTAAAGTGCTCTACTAGTTTAGCTACGATCTCATCATTTAATTCTTCAGGAAGTTCATGCCCTACACCTTCCATAATCATCATCTCAGAATTTTGAATACCATCAGCTATAGCTTGACCGTGATCTAGAGGAAGAATTGCATCTTCAGTTCCATGTATTACTAGAGTAGGAATATTAATTTCTTTTAACCTTGATCTTCTATTAGTACTTGCTCCAACTGCATCTCCATGACCGGAATGTGGATTATGACCATGCTCCATAGATGGTTTCATTTTTTCTCTAAATTTTTCTTCATCAAAAGGAAATCTGGAACCAGTAAGTTCTCTGTAAATTCTAACGACACCATCTTCATAATTGCCCTGAATATTCATCATAAAAGACTCTTTCATCCCTTCAATCAGTGCAGGTGTCATTGTGGATAGTTCAGGATCTCCCATACCTGGGCTAGACATAATTGGGGTAAGACTTAATGCTCTTTCTGGGTGATCTAAACCTATAACTTGAGTAATCATTCCACCCATAGAAGCTCCAACTATATGGGCCTTATCAATCTTAAGATGATCCATTAAACTAACGGCATCTTTAGCCATATCATTAAGATTATATTTTGCTTTTGATGATTGTTCAGAGGCAGTAAAGTTTCCTTCATCATCTGTCACGATATTAAATACTAAATTAATTAAGTATTTAGAAATGCTTAGAGGAAGTAGTTTGGCTATCTTTGAAATAAAACTTTCTTTATAGAACCAAGTGCTCTTGCCTACATCCCTATTATCAAAACGAACGACATGGAAACCTTTTTCAACTAAAGGATTAATAAATTCTAACGGCCACTGCATGCAGTTGGCATTTGCACCCATAATTAGAAGAATTGTGGGATTGGAAGAATCGCCGAAGTCTTCCCACCAGATACTGATGTCGTTTACTTCGGCAATCCCTTGTGACATTAAAGCTTCTTAGAAGTCCCTACGCCACTCTATTCCAAATCTTCTTGGTTGACCCCAGTAATCTGCAGCCATTCCTAGTGAAGGGTCTCCTATTTCAGGATCTCCACCTTGCCACAACATACCTGATCTGTATTCTTTGTCAGTGAGGTTTGTTCCCCATAAAGTAATGGTAGTCACACCATCAGGAAGAGAAAAAGCTATTCTTCCATCAACTAGGTTGTAACCAGGTAAATCTGACCCAGGAGTGTGTCTCAAGGTTCCCCAAGAATTATCACGTTTAGTTAACCCAAGCTGACTAACAACATTTGCACCTGATGATAATGCTTGAGTGTGTATTAGAGCCATGTCAAATGTATGACTTTTTCCGTTATCGCCAGAATACCCAAATGGGGTATCACTAAGGTCTCTTTGCGTGATAGTTGTAACGAAAGTTGTTGGATCATAAGAATAGTCGTCGACAGTAAAGCTATTGTATTTTCCATCCATGAAACCGAAAGTCATGGTCATAGCCCAACTTTCAGACAGCTGAGCTAGAAGTTCTAGCTCTATACCTTCAATAGAAGCTTCTTTGGCATTAATGATGTCAGCTGTAGGCTGTCCATCTATAACTCTTCCTACTGTTATTTGTTGATTCTCATAAGTATTAGAGAAATAAGTACCGTTTAGTCGTACAGTTCCGTCTCTAAGAGTACTCTTAAAGCCAGCCTCGTAGTTATCAGATACTTCAGGAAGGAAAGCTTTCATATCGATAGCCTGATTGAAGCCACCGGACGAATAACCTTTACTGTAACTGAAATAAGTCATTAGATTCTCAGAATTCTGATGACTTAAAATAACTCTAGAAGTAGTTTCACTGTAATCAACTTCTTGATAACAAGTTTCAGATTTAGCCATCATCGTAGTGGGATCAATATTTCCAGGACAATTATTACCTATGTCAAATGCTCCTTTCGCATTATTACCAACATACAGCCATTGACCTCTAGTGAATTGCCTATCATCTTCCGTTCTCCTCATGCCAACTGTTACGTCTGTTTTATCATTTATTACGTAAGTACCTTCAGCAAAGAAAGCATCGTTAGAATTAGTGACAATGTTGTATTGAGTTCTAGAACCAAACATCTGTGTTCCCATTACCGTTTGGGCTACATTTAGGACGCCTGGTATAACAAAATAGTAGAACGGCCATGCAGCAGGAGATGGAGGTGTGTACCCTCTAAGAACAGGCACGTCAATTATTCCATAATTGTCTTCTTCAAAAGTATAGGCACCAATTGTCCAACTTAGGTTATCAGTATCTCCACTCAACCTTATTTCGTGCGAATCAATGTCATTTTCGCTAACGTTATTTATTACGTCCAAAAGGTTTGTTGTTGAAGTTGTTGGTGAATTACCAGAACCCATTCCCCAACCCCAAGTACCATTATAGTTTTCAATTTCTCTATGATTTGAAATCATAGTCAAAGTTCCTATGCCTATATCCAGGTTTTGTGTCAGAGTAAAAGAATCTGTGTCGGAAGTTGCATGTTGATTAGGGTTATTATCTCTTCCTAAATACCTACTGGTTTCCTCACAATTCTTTTTCATGGTGTCGTAAGTTCCTGCTAAATAAGCTACAGCAGGGAAACCTGTTGCTACTGCACCGTTTGCTGGAGCAATAAAACGACAACTCGAAAGCATCGCCATTTCGTCAGATTCAAAGTGATCGAAAGTAAACCTTGCGTTATAAGCATCGTCTGTGTATTTGAAAGATGCTCTAAAGGATTGCGAATCTTCATTGCCTTGTTTTTCCCCAGTTATCTGGTTTTCAATAAACCCATCTGTCTCTTTGGACATAACAGCAAATCGAGCTGATAACTTATCACTGATTGGAACATTTAAAACTCCTCTCATGACTACATGTCCTTCTGTACCGACTCCTACATTAGCAAAACCCTCAAGTGCCTCTGTAGGGTCTTTTGTGATGATATGAATTAATCCGGCCGTGGTGTTTCTTCCAAAAAGAGTTCCTTGAGGACCTCTAAGTACTTCCACACGATCAACATCTATCAAATCAACCATTCCACCTTGTGGTCTACTTAAATAAACACCATCGATGTAAATTCCAATCTTGGGGTCTTGTGTTTCAGACCAATTACTTTGTCCGATGCCTCTCAAGAATACATTCGTTACTGTTGAATTTATTCCTTGAGCAGCAAAATTTAAATTAGGAGTTAATTTAGTTATGTCCGCAATTTCAGTAATATTCCTTGCTTCCATTTGGTCTCCACCTAAAGCAGAAATTGGAATAGGTACAGATTGAGCTGACTCTTCTCTTTTTCTTGCAGTTACCACCACCTCGTCGAAGATAGAAGATTCCTCTTCAGCAGAAAAAGTAAAAGAAGGTATCGTAATTAAAGATAGCCCTAGTAATATTATTTTAATTCTCATGAAATTTCCCCAGATAGTTAAAAAGTAGCCATATTTAACTACGGATAGGCCCTTTTAGGAAGAAAATTTTAAAGACAATATGGCTCAATCCCAAATCGTCAGATGATCACTTAAATCTATCTCAGGTAAGGATTTTATATGCCCAGAAGGTGTTCCTACGTATAGATATCCTATAACCTCGTAATTAGTAGGTAGTTCTAAAGCATCAGTAATATGCTTATTAAAAGCCATTTTTCCTGTTCTCCAAATCGCAGAATAGCCAATATCATGTATGCCCAAGAGTATGTTCTGGGCCGAGGCCCCTAAAGAGATAATTTGCTCTATTTTAGGTACTTTTGGGTGTTCTTTGATGTCAGCTGCTAAAACAATCACCATTGGGGCTCTAAATGGAGCTTTTTGAAGTTTTTCTTTTAATTCATCAGTTACTTCTTCGCCCAAAGAAATAGAAGCTTTAAGGAATGCATCAGCTAGCCTATTCCTCGAATTACCTCTTATTTCTATATATTTCCAAGGTCTCAACCAAGCATGATCTGGAGCCCGTAAAGCACCCTTATAAACTTGCTCCATTTCTTCAGTAGTTGGCGCTGGTTCGGTAAGGTGCGCAACCGAGTTTCTATTTTGAATAGCCTTTAAAGTTTCCACTTTTATTTATCCTTAAATTTTATTTCTTATTATAAATTAAGACCTTTGAATCTTGTATCTATCATATAATTTCAAGCCTAAAAACTATGAAAGGAATACTGCTTGTAAATCTGGGTTCTCCCAAAGACCTGGAAGACGGATCTATAAAGGAATACCTCAGAGAATTCCTTTCCGATGACTTGGTTGTGGATTATCCGAAATTTATACAACATATATTAGTTAATTGGCTAATAGTTCCTAACAGGTACAAAAAAACACAAGAAGCCTATTCAAAAATATGGACTGAAAAAGGGTCCCCTCTTATTCATCGCACAAAAGAGCTTGGAATGCATTTATCTGAAGTAAGTTCTTTAACTATAGAGACCGCGATGCGGTACCAAGAACCTTCCATAAAAGATGCTCTAACATCTTTAATACATAAAGGGTGTACTTCCATAACAGCCATCCCCCTCTATCCTCACTTCGCTATATCAACAACCTTAACTACCAAAAATAAGATAATTGAAGTTTCAAAAGAACTTGATAAGGAAGTTAATATTGATTTCGTAGAGCCTTTCTACGATAGGCCTGAATATATTGACTCTCTATGCTCTTTAATAAAAGAACATAGGAAGGAAGACTCCGACCTACTTCTGTTTAGTTATCATGGAATACCTATAAGGCACTTAAGAAAAGCTAACCCAGATAAAAAACACGATTATCAATTATGCGTTGATTCACAATGTGAATCAGAAGAATTTTGTTACAGGCACCAAGTATATGAGACTGCTAGATTATGTGCAGAAAAGCTAAATATTCCAGAACATAAATGGAAAGTTTCATTCCAATCTAGGATAGGTCCTGGTTGGTTAAAACCCTTTACTGATAAAGAGCTTAAGAAGCTTCCTGGAAAAGGAATAAAGAGGTTAGACGTAATAAGTCCTAGCTTCATTATCGATAATTTAGAGACGCTAGAAGAAATCAATATTGAAGGTAGACAAGATTTCTTGGCTGCAGGAGGAAAAGAATTTAATTACATACCTTGTCTAAATCATAGGAAAGATTGGGTAGAGTCTTTAAATAAGCTCTCTAAAAAATGAAAGGCCTGGAAGAGGGTTCCAGGCCCTTCGGTAACCACCAACCTTGGGGAGGGTTGATTATTCGTTTTTATTTATAGTCTGTAACGAATTCCGACTAGTATAGAACGAGGCATCTGCGCTCTGGCTCCGTTCTTAGGCGCTCTTGCTATAACGTCTGTCTCATCGGTTACATTAGAAACCACCATATAGACTTCCATGGCTTCATTAACTGCTTTAGTTAAAGAGGCATCTATAACGTTATAAGAGTCAATTTCTGTTCCAGCTGCGCAACTTGCTACTGAACATGTACTACCATATGAGTAAAGTGTTGCATTCCCGCTTAAACCGTTTTCTGTTTCAAAACCTGCTTGAAGAGCTAATTGACTATCAGGAAGATCAGGGATCTCCATTCCTGCGGCAACAGAACCCCAGAAATCACTATCAAATGTGTTATCAAATTCTGCATCCGTAGAAGTGTAAACTGCACTTAAAGGATATTTAACACCTGATGCAGACGTCATTTCTGTTTGAACTACAAGCTCAAGTCCGCTAATAGAAGCTTCTCCAGCATTAAAAGTATCACCAATCTCACAAGAACCAGTTGCTCCGCCAGAAGCCGTACATTCACCAAACATATTTTGATAATCGGTATCAAAATAAACTGCTTCCATGTATGTGTTTCCATCAGTATATCTAACACCCATCTCTATGTTATCCGCTTCTTCAGGATCAGCGCCTCCACCTGTCGGTGTAAAACCTTCATGAAAACCAAAAAACAGTTGAGTGGTATCATTCATATCATAAGCAGCACTGAATCCCATTAACGAATTATCATTATCAGATAAAGTTTTTGGGTATCCTTTCTCAGTGTTTATAGCTGATCTAGCTGCGTCTACATAACGCTGTTGGACAATAGTCCACTCTTCTGAACGGAATCCTACATTTACAGTTAATGCTCCCATTGTAAATTCATCATTTAGATAAAATGCTGAAGCTTCTGCAGTAGTTAATCTATTGTTGGAGCTGTAACCTGGATCTGAACCTATTGTTAACGCTCCGAGCTTACCGCCTGACCATGGTGTATAAGCATAAACTTGGAATCTGTCTTCAGAATCTTCAGTATCTCTATACCCTACAGTTAGAGTGTGTGCGTCACCATTAAATTGAAGATTTAAATCAAGACCTTCATTTGTGTAAGCACGGTTATTATTCTTTAATTTTATTTCTACAGGATCGGCATTCGTTCCATGCAAAATTGCAATAGCAGTAGCTTCTCCTGCATTTGCTGCTGCAATAATGTTATTTATGCCGTTTCCATGTCCATAAACTTTTTGGTTATCAATTTTATCTACTTTAAACCAATTCCTAGCGAAATCATTATCGTAAGAAGTTGCAGTAAATTCAAATTTCCCAAAATCAGCTAAATAGCTTATCTGATTAGTTTTATGTTCATTGTCCATGTTATCTAGAGCAGTTAAACCATATCGATCATGAGCATCTTTTCTGAAATCAGCATCTGCTAAACCTACGTACGTTTGCTCAGATAATTCATCAGAATCCTGATATTTAAAGTTAACTTCTTGATAGACTTCTGCTCCAGGTTCAGAAGTAAGTCTTATCTTGATAACTGTATCTTCTTTATCGAAGCCAGTATCTTGACTATATCCTTTTATAGTATCAAAACCGCCAGATTCCCATAGATGGGATTCAACCATCATGGCTAATCTTTCTCCTACAAAACTGTAATGAATATGAGTTCTAGAAGTTGCATCTTCTCCAAATTCTTGATTTATCATACCGCCACTTTCATCAGCTATAGGAGTACTAAGCAAGTTGATTGCTCCTCCTATGGTGTAAGGACCTTCAGATATAGCAGCAGGGCCTTTTAGGACCTCTACTCCTGCTATTCTTCCAGCAGTTGGAAAATAATACGCAGATGATGCTGAATATGGACCAGGTGCTATAAGAACACCGTCTTCCATAAGTGTTATTTTTCCAGATCTATCCGCATAAGTACCTCTGATACTAATATTAGGCCTTAATCCATAACCTTCTTCAGGTCTAAAATTAACTCCTGGGACATTGGATAAGATCTTATGGATATCAGTGTATTCATAAGTTTGTAATTCCTCTTCAGTTATTACCGAAGCCGAACCAGCAATTTCTTTTGCGTCTTCTACCGAGCCAATAATCTCTACAGTTCCAATTTCTACTTCCGCAACAGATATTGAAACAAATAGAGAACTAAGTGCTATTAAAATAAGCTTTTTCATTCTTTACCCCTAGTAAATAATAATAATAATCATTCCCACAATGGGAATGATTCTCATTATAAATGAGAATGATTCTTATTTGCAAAGGTTTTTTGAATAAATTTAGAAAGTTTCTGAATTGTAGGGAAGTATTAATGTTTATGAGATTTAAGGTCTTCCTCTATATCTTCATGGTCTCCAACCATTATGTGCGTATCACTCTTAGTGATATATTTCTCTAGGATAGGTATAAATAAAAGGGGAATCAGTCCTCCAATTAAAATACCAAAGGCAGCAGAACGCATGGTTGGATCGAGTAAAGAAGCTATAAGATCAGCCAGTATGTGAGCTATTACAGCTCCAATGATTCCTGCTATGTGTCCGTTAGAGGTTCTCTTGAGCAACCTATTGATACTCCAACCTGTGTAATAGCCTATTATTAAAATGCCTACATGCACTAAACCAAACACAAAGCCTCTGAGCATGCCCTGCTCAAGACCTATCAATTCAATAAAAAAATCCATTAACCGTCTAATTCTTTATCTAGTTCAAAAGCATCATGGAGAGCCTTTATGGCTTCTTCCATTTCTCCTTTCTTAATAACAACTGAAATCTTTATCTCTGAAGTCGTAATCATCAAGATATTGATCTCATTATCTGCTAATGCTTGAAACATCTTACTTGCCACGCCTGCGTTTGCGCGCATACCTCTACCAACTATGCTAATTTTGGCTATATCATCATCTGCTTCGACTAGACCTCCTCCAAGAGAGTTTGAGATTTCCTTAAGAATGTTTTCTGCTTTGGAAAAATTGGACTTATCAACAGTAAAAGTAAAATCAGTAGTATTGTCTGCACCTACGTTCTGAACAATTACATCTACATCTATACCTGCTTCACTAATAGGGCCTAATATCTTTGCAGCAACACCTGGAATATCAGGTACTCCCCTAATAGTTAACTTAGCTTCAGTGTCTATGCTGCTAATTCCTGAAACAATTGGTCTTTCCATGATATTTTTCTCCTCTTGAACTAAAGTGCCCTCACCTTGGTTAAAACTAGAAAGTACTCTTATGGGCATATTAAATTTACTTGCGTATTCTACTGCACGAAGCTGAAGAACTTTAGCCCCCATGCTGGATAACTCCAACATTTCTTCAAAGCTGACGTTCTTTAAGAGTTTAGCCTTCTCATAAACTCTAGGATCTGTACTGAACACGCCATCTACATCAGTATAAATCTGGCATTCATCAGCGTTTAGAGCAACCGCTAAAGCAACTCCAGTTGTATCTGAACCTCCTCTTCCTAGCGTTGTTATATCACCAAGCTCATTCATCCCTTGAAAGCCTGTAATAACTGGAACAACTCCTTCTCCCAGTTCTTTTGTTATCTTATTGACATCTACATCTAATATTCTAGCTCTACTATGGCTAGAGTTGGTTTTAATACCTAATTGATAAGCAGTATAAGACTTTCCTTGAATGCCTCTCTTCAAGAGTGCCATAGCCAAAAGAGCAACTGAAACTTGCTCTCCTGTAGACACAAGAGCGTCATATTCTCTAAGATCTGGTTCTGGGTTAATCTCTTGAGCCAACTTAATAAGTTCATCAGTGTTATTTCCCATAGCAGAAAGGACAACAGTTACCCTATTGCCCTCGTTGATTGTTTGTTCGACTATGTCAGCTACTGCTTCTATCCTTTCTGCATTAGCTACTGACGTCCCGCCAAACTTCTTGACTATAAGTTTACTCATTTGATTAGAAAAAGAGGAAGCATTCTATATTACTGATTAGTTAAAGAAACAACTAAATCAGCAACGGAATCTAGAGCAATCTCTAGATCATCAGAAGTATCAGCACCTCCTTGGGCAAAATCAGGCCTACCTCCTCCACTTCCACCCAACTGATTGACTAGATGTTTCATAATTTCTCTTGCATCAATTTCTACTTGTTTAGAACAAGCAACAATTAGAGGTATCTTATCTCCAGAGACAGATATCAAAGTAATAATAGTATTTGGTTCATTATTTCGAAGCTGGTCAGCAAGCTCTCTTAAACTATTTGAATCAATGTTCTCAAAACTTTTTGTTATTAAGTTGTAACCAGCTACATCAATAGAGTTTTCTTTTAGATCAGATATAGAAGAGCTTATTCCTTCCGATTCTTTCTTTTTGCTTTTATTTTTAAGAGATTTGTTTAAGCTCTTAAGCTCTTTAATGGCATCTATAAGAGTGGCAGATGAAGGTCTTATTTCTGAGTTACTTTCTAATGTATTTTCTAAAGAAGTAATTTCTTCTTTAATACCGATTATTCTCTTAAGAATCTGATCTTCAGGGGCATTTAATTCTTTTGCCAATAAATTTAATTGAGATTGAAGGCCTCTTATTAAATCCAAATTATTGTTATCTCTATCATTTGGTTTAAATTCAACCAACAATTCATCGCAAATAGAAATAACATTCTGTTCGAGCTCTTGTAAAAGAAGAGTTGCTCCAATTCCTGTAACTGCCTCAATTCTTCTCACTCCAGCAGATATACCAGATTCACCTATAATCTTCATTAAACCTATTTCACCTGTAGCCTTTACATGAGTCCCTCCACATAGCTCAACTGAAAAACCTTCACCTAGATCAAGTACTCTAACTTCTTCACCATATTTTTCTCCAAAAAATGCTATGGCTCCTTTATTAGTAGCTTCTTCAATTGTCATGACTTCAGTTACAGATTTAGTATTTTTTTCAATCTGTAAATTAACTAAATCTTCAATATCTATTATTTCTTCTGCACTAACCGGTTCAGAATGGGAAAAATCAAAACGTAAACGATTTTCTTCAACCAACGAACCCTTTTGCTCAATATGGTCTCCTAGTATTTTTTTTAAAGCGGCTTGAAGTAGGTGTGTGGCTGAATGATTAGGTACAATCTTTTCTCTAAAGCCTTCATCTATATGCGCTTTTACTTTTGCATCTATCTTTAACTCGCCTTCCTTTACAACACCAAAATGGCCATGATGATCACCAATCTTTTGAGTATCCAATACATCAAATACAAAACCCTTTCCACTTATTGTCCCTTTATCACCTATTTGTCCACCTGATTCAGCATAAAAAGGTGTTTTTTTAAGTATGACCACTCCTTCTTCATCTTCAGCTAAAATTTTGCTCTTAGTTTCTTTTGAGGAATTAATTAATTCTACAATCATAGTATTTGAATTCGTATGCTCATACCCTATAAACTCAGTTGAGCCTTCAATGGATAAAGATTCAGGCACTACTGAGCTAAAAGAGTTTGAAGATCGTGCCCTTTCTTTTTGCTGAAGCATCAATTTTTCATACTCAACTAAATCTACCTCTAAACCATTCTCTCTAGCAAAATCTGCAGTCATATCTACAGGAAATCCAAAAGTGTCATAAAGTTTAAATATAGTTTCTCCAGGTATAACCTTCCCTTGAAGCTCTTCGATCTCGCTCTTTAATAAAGACATTCCTTGACTAAGTGTTTGAGAAAATTGTTGCTCTTCTTGCAATAAATTAGCCTCTATAATTTTAGATTCCTTTTTAAGTAGAGGGTGAGCATCTCCCATTTCTTTAATTAAAGTAGGAACCATCGAAGCTAATAGTGTTCCTTTCATACCCAATTTATTTGCATGCCTTAGGGCTCTTCTTATTATCCTTCTTAGAACATAACCTCTTCCTTCATTGCTAGGCACAATTCCATCAGCAATTAAAAATGAACTAGCTCTCAAATGATCGGCAATTACTCTTAATGAAGGATTCTCAAGATCATCTACTTGAGTAAGCTCACCAGCCTTGCTAACAAGCTTGCTAAAAAGATCTATGTTGTAATTATTATGTTCTTCTTGAAGAACAGCAGCCATTCTTTCTAAGCCCATGCCCGTGTCTACGCATGGATTGGGTAAAGGGCTCAAAGTACCATCTTTTGATCTATCAAATTGCGTAAAAACTAAATTCCAAATTTCTATAAACCTATCTCCAGGATCACTATCCATGGTCGGCGGCTCTCCTTCTATATGATCTCCATGGTCATAATAAATTTCACTGCATGGTCCACAAGGCCCTGTATCACCCATGGTCCAAAAATTCTCATCATCATCTAATCTTGAGATCCTGTTAGGGCTAACTCCTATCTTTTCTATCCATATTTGTTCAGATTCATCATCATCCTTATGAACGGTTATCCATAATTTTTCTGGAGGTATGCCATACCTCTCCGTTAACAGCTCCCAAGCGAACGCTATTGCCTCTTCTTTAAAGTAATCTCCAAAACTAAAATTACCTAACATTTCAAAAAATGTATGGTGTCTTGCTGTATAACCAACGTTATCTAAATCGTTATGCTTTCCTCCCACCCTTAGACATCTTTGGGAACTTGTTGCTCTGGTATAGCCTCTTTTTTCTACTCCTAGGAGTAAATCCTTAAAAGGAACCATGCCCGCATTAGTAAACAATAAAGATGGGTCGTTATGTGGAATTAAAGAAGCACTTTCTACTAACTCATGCCCATTTTCCTGAAAATATTCTAGGTAAATATTTCTAATTTCATTAGTAGTAAGGTTTTTTTTCATTTACTTAAGAAAATATCTCATCGAAGAAATTGATCATGGACTGCCAAGATCTGTTGTTTGAATCTTCATTAAATGCAGTCCCTAATGAAGGATCATTTGCTTCAGGGTTTGTAAATGCATGGTAGGTGTTTCCATAACTATGTAATTGCCAGTCAGCATTGGCTTCCGTCATTTCTTTTTGGAAGTCATCCACCATATCTAATGGGACCATCGGATCTCTCTCTCCATGTAAAACTAAGATTTTTGACTTTATTCCTGCCTCAGCTATTTCAGACCCCATCAAAAGTCCATGAAAACTAACTACACCATTAAGTTGAGTTCCAGACCTTGCCAAATCTAAGACCACCAAGCCTCCAAAACAATAACCGATAGCTGCTATATTGCTTACATCAACTCCCTTTAAAGATTTACCACTATTTAAAGCAGCATTAATTACCCCTTTTAACTGATCCCTATTTTCAACAAGAGGTGTCATCAAAGATTGATTCTCTTCAGTACTAGAACCTACTGTGCCATCTCCATACATGTCAACTGCCATAGCCACGTAGCCAAGCTCTGCAAGCTCTTTTGCTCTTTCTTCTACAAAAGAATCTCTACCAGCCCAGGTATGAGCTATAAGCACTAAAGGTGCTAAGTCTTTTTCTGGGTATGCAACATAACCTAAGTAATCTTTGTCTTCGTATTGATAAGTAATGACTTCTGTTTTCATGATTCTCCTACAATTTCTCTAATTCGCTCTTAAAGCGCTTAGAGTTTTCAACGTAATGACGAGCTGAAAGTATTAAACCATTCTTTTGATCTTCATTTAGCTCTCCCCTAACCTTACCAGGAGAGCCCATAACAAGGGACCCATCTGGTATCTCCGTACCTTCAGTTATCAAAGTGTTAGCTCCAATTAAGCAACCCTTTCCTATTTTTGCTCCGTTTAACACTACGGAATTTATTCCAATAAGGCTTCCATCTCCAATGGCGCAACCATGCAGCATGACTTTGTGTCCAATAGTCACATCTTTACCTATGTCTAAAGGAAATCCAAGATCAGTATGGAGAACTGAACCATCCTGAACATTACTTCTTTCTCCAACCGTGATCAACTCAGTATCTCCTCTTAGAATTGCTCCAAACCAAACACTAGAATCTTTACAGAGTTTTACTTTCCCTAAAACTGTTGCGTTATCGGCCACGTAGTAATCACCTTCTATAATTGGCTGATCTTTACCTAATTTGTATAACATTTATTTTCCTAATCAATTCCCTTTCGTTTTTAAATCTATTCCAGCATCCAGTGTAATATTTAAAAAATCTACAGTCATCATCGCTGTCAATCCCCATATTATAAAAGATTCAAATTTATAAGCGGGCATAAAAAAAGATTCTCCATTCTTTTTAATATGGTCATTCCTGTGCCTTTTGTCCTCTAAAAGAAAGCTTATAGGTACTCTAAAGCAAGCCTCTATCTCTTCAGAATCATTATTTAACTTGATGTCAGGAGGAACAATGCCTACATAAGGAGTTACACTTACATTATATCTAGATACGACCGTATCAGTAGAACCTATAATATGAACCTGTTCCCTATTTAAACCTGTTTCCTCTTCAGATTCCCTTAAAGCAGTTATTTCTAAAGAAGCATCATCTTTCTCATGCATGCCTCCTGGAAAAGACACCTCTCCCCCGTGAGAGCCTACTTTATTAGACCTTAAGGTATAAATTAATTCAGGATCATCGCAATCTACAATTCCAATTAGCACGGCCGCTTTCCTTAGGTCTTCAACAGGAGGGTTTCCTTCATATACTTTTAACTTACTTGTTATCTGATTAAGCATTATTTATTTAATTCTGTTTAAGGTAGATAGTTTATACTTCTAGCGCCTTAAATCGAAATAAAGAAATATAAATGAAATTTTGCGGTGACTGCGGATCAAAAGTAGAAAAAAGAATTCCTGAAGGAGATAATCTTGAAAGAGATTGTTGTACTAAGTGTGATTCCATTCATTATTCAAATCCAAAAGTTATAGTTGGAACCGTTCCTATTAAAGATAATAAAGTTCTTCTCTGTAAAAGAGCCATTCAACCTAGATATGGTTTGTGGACTTTACCGGCTGGTTTTCTCGAGAACGGTGAAACCATCGAAGAAGGGGCCTTTAGAGAGACGAAAGAAGAAACTAATACTGAAGTGAAAATGGGTAACCTTTATGCAATATTTAATATCCCTCAAATTAATCAAGTGTATATGCTTCATTTAGCTGAGGTAGTAAATGAAGATTACAGTAAAACTTCAGAAAGTCTCGAAGTAGAATTTTTTGGTGAAAGTGATATTCCTTGGGATGAATTAGCCTTCCCGTTTGTTCCGACAACTTTAAAGAATTATTTTAAAGATCGTAAAAGAGATGAATACCCTCTAACAACACAAATCATAGAAAGGCCTCCTAGAAAGGCTAACTAACAAAATCTT
>Ga0208764_10000743_pt1 | contig 20973 bp, 20 predicted proteins | sample ETNtaG_18_FD_185762 | JGI IMG/M metagenome (GOLD analysis project Ga0208764, IMG submission 185762) | Marine microbial and viral communities from oxygen minimum zone, Eastern Pacific Ocean - ETNP201302SV91 (SPAdes) (version 2) | ecosystem: Environmental > Aquatic > Marine > Oceanic ... | reverse complement strand
ATTTTTGAGAGCCGATTCTATTTTTCTTAAAATCATTTTGTTTGTATCTCCTTCTGCTCTATTTTCTGAGTGCCCTAAGATAATATACTTTGCTCCAACTTTTTTTAACATTGAAGCATTAATTGAACCTGTAAAAGGTCCATTTCCTTCATGATGATGACAATTCTGTGCTCCAACAGAAATAAATGTCGATCTAAGTTTGTTGGCAAAAAAATAAAGTAGAGTGTTAGGGATACAAATAACAACTCTATTTTTCATTTTATATTTTTTAGAAGAGCAAAAACGATGAATTTGGTAAATTTTTTTTAAATCAGGTATATTGCCAAACATTTTCCAATTACCTATGAAATATTTTAATTTATTTGTCATGATTCAAATTTTAATTTATAGAGTATCTAATTATATAACAATACAATAAAATAGCTTAATTAAAATGTTAGGATCAATAAGGAAATTTTCGTCTTCAATTTTTGCAAAGGTTTTTTTATTTATAGTCGCTATTCCATTTATATTCTGGGGAATGGGAGATGTTTTTAGAAGCGGCAATCAAAATACCATAGTTAAGATTGGTAAAGAAAAAATATCAACTAAAGATTTTGTAGAATATTTGGACAATTACACTGCTCCAAATGAAGAATTAAATGAGAGTTTGTTGGAGAGTAAACTTTATAATTTTATTGGTGAACAATTGCTTGAAAAAGAGATTGAAAATTTAAAGATTATTTTATCAAAAAGTTCTTTAAGCAAAATTATCAAAAATGAAAAAAGTTTTCAAAAGGATGGGAATTTTTCAAGAACTGAATATGAAAAATTTTTAATTACAAATGGTTTAACTGCAGTGACCTTCGAAAGAAATATATTAAATCAATCTAAAAAAAAACAAATTACAGATTTTGTTAGCGGTGGAATACTGCCCTCGCAATTTTTGGTAGAAGTTATTTATGATAAAATTAATCAAAAAAGAAATATTCAAATTGTTAATGTTAAAGATCTAATTGATAAAAAAATAAATTTTTCAGAGGATCAAATTCTTGATCACTATAAAAAAAATAAAGAAAATTATATATATTCTTACAAAACAATAAGCTATAAGGAGATTAATCCACTAAATTTAATTGGGAATGAAGAGTTCGATGATTTGTTTTTTGAAAAAATCGACAAAATTGACGATTATATTGTTGAAGGAAAAGATTTAAATTTTATATTAGAAAAATTCAATTTAGATTCTGCAGTAGAAATTACATCAGATAAATACGGTAAAAACAAAGAAGGAAAAGTTGTGAAAAATTTTCCATATACGTTAATAAAACAAATTTTTTTACAAACTGAACCAGATCAAACCATCTTGACCGTACATGAAAATAAATATTTTGTTTTTAAAATATTAAAAAGTGAAGAAGTTCAAAAAGAAATTAATGATATGAATATTAAGAAAGCTGTATTAAAAGATCTAAAAAATATTAGTAAAAGAAAATTTGTAACTAATATAATCAATAAAATTAATAATAATAAATTTAATAAAATTGATTTTGATAATTTGCTAAAAAAAGAGGGCATTGCTGCTAAGAAAATTCTCCTTGAAAATTTAAACGACAATAAAGAGTTAACAGAAAATTTAGTTAAGCAAATCTATTCCTATCCTGAGGAAAAAGTAATTCTTGTGGCTGACATGGGTTTGTCTGAAGTGCATCTTGTTTATATTGATGAAGTTGAAAATGTTGCTATTAGTAGAGAATCTGAAGATTATAAAAAATACTTGAAATTATCTAAAGCAAAGATGGTAACAGATTTATATGCAGCTTATGACTCATATCTTCAAAAAAAGTATAAAGTAGAAATCAATTATAATGCCTTCGATAATTTAAAAAAAAATATTAAATGAAAGTAAATATAAATCTTCCCAATTTTATAAAAAGACATAAAAAGAATAAAAATCAAATAATTTTTCATAAAATTAGCTGTAAAAATAATAAAGTAATTGAAAATATAATCAGTAAATTTTTAGTAAAAAAAAATAGTTTTATATTTGAATCTGTTGAAAAAAGAAAAATAAGAGGGCGTTACACAATAATAGGCGCGGATCCTGACAAAATTTGGGAATTTAATAAAAAAAAAATATGTATAATTAAAAAAAATAAAAAAAAATTTATAAATGAATCGCCTTATGTTTTTTTAAGAAAACTTATAGAGAAATTTAATTTCCCTGTTCCGAAGAATCTTCCCTCACTAGCATCTCTTTTGGTTGGATATTTCTCTTACGATATAATTAGATATATTGAAAAAGTTCCCGACAAATGTTTAGATGATTTAAAAATACCAGATATAAGATTGATGAGACCAAAAACAATAATTATTCACGATAATTTGTCTAAAAAAATTTATTTTATAGTAAATTGTTTTGCTGATGAAAATATTAATAACTATGAACATTATTATCTAAGACAGATTAAAAATATTAAATTCATTAAAGATTTAGCTTTCTCTTCTATTAATAAAAAAATCAGTTATCCACGAAAAATTAAAAAAATTAATATAAAAGTTAAATCAAATATCTCAAAAAAAAGATTTAAAGAGATGGTAGTAAAAGCAAAAAAATATATTGGTAAAGGTGATATTTTCCAAGTTGTGCTTAGTCAAAGATTTGAATCTAAACTCACTAAAACACCCTTGGAAATTTACAAAAAACTACGAGTTGAGAATCCTTCACCTTTTATGTTTTTTTTTAATTTCAATGATTTTCAAATAATTGGAAGTAGTCCAGAAATACTTGTTAGGCTTAGAAAAGACAAGATTACAATAAGACCAATAGCTGGAACTAGACCTCGTGGAGCAACCAAAAAGAAAGATAATTTTTATAAAAAACAACTGTTAAAAGATAAAAAAGAATTATCAGAACATTTAATGCTCCTAGACCTTGGAAGAAATGATGTTGGAAAAGTTTCAAAAATAAATACTGTAAAAGTTACAGAAGAATTTCAAATTGAAAAATATTCCCACGTAATGCATATCGTTTCTAATGTCGAAGGAACTTTTGATAAAAAACATTCGTTACTTGATACAATGCTCGCTGGCTTCCCAGCAGGAACCGTAACAGGGGCTCCAAAAATTAGAGCCATGGAAATTATAGATGAATTAGAAAAATCTAAAAGAAAAATGTATGCAGGTTCTATTGGTTATTTTTCATCAAATAAAAATTTTGATACATGTATAGCATTAAGAACTGCGCTTATAAAAAACAATAAATTTTATATACAATCTGGTGCAGGAATAGTTGCAGACAGCGTCCCAGAAAAAGAATATATTGAAACTGTTAACAAAGCAAAAGCACTTATAAAATCTTTAAATTAAAAAAATGAAAATTTTACTTATTGATAATTACGATAGCTTTACTTACAATTTATTTCATTATCTTTCTTCGCTTAAATGTAATGTTCATGTTTGTAGAAATGATAAAATAAATATTAAAGATATATCAAAAAAAAAATATCAAAAAATTGTAATATCGCCTGGTCCTGGAAATCCGAACCAGGCTGGAAATTGTCTTAAAATTGTTAAAAGTTTATATAAAAAAATTCCAATACTAGGTGTTTGTTTAGGACACCAAATTATAGGTCAAGTGTTCAAATCTAAAATCATTGTTGCAAAAAAATTAATGCATGGAAAAACAAGTTTAATTAAACATAAAGGACTTGGTATATTTAAAGGGATTAAAAAAAATATATTGGCAACTAGATACCATAGCTTAATAATTGATAATAAAAACGTTGGAGAAGATTTAATTATTACTGCACAAACTAAAGATCAAATAATTATGGGTGTAATGCACAAAAAATATAATATTCATGGCGTCCAATTTCATCCTGAAAGCATCAAGACTACAGAAGGTATGAAATTGCTTAAAAATTTTTTAAAATACTAAGTTATATATGCATAAATCAGAAGATTTAATAAAAATTATTTTAGAAGGTAAAGATCTAAATTTTGAAGAAAGTAAATCAATCTTTCTAGATATTATGAGTGGAAAAATTGGTGATGATTTAATTTTCAAATTTTTAAAAGGATTGTCAGATAAAGGTGAAACAGCCGAAGAAATTGCCGGCGGGGTTTATGTTTTAAGAAATAAGGCTTTAAAAGTTAACACAGAAGAAGATATAGTTGATACGTGTGGAACTGGTGGTGATGGAAAAAATACACTCAATATATCTACAGCATCCTCTCTCCTATTAGCAAGCATGGGGATAAAAGTTGCAAAGCATGGAAACAAAGCTTTATCTTCAAAATGTGGATCAGCTGACGTTTTGGAAAGATTAAAAATTAACATTAACTTACAGCCTGATGGAGTAGCAAAAAGCATAGAAAAAAATAATTTTGGATTTATGTTCGCTCCTAATTATCATTTAACTATGAAATATGTTGCCCCAATAAGAAAAAAAATTGGAACTAGAACAATATTCAATCTTTTGGGACCACTAAGTAGTCCTGCAAATGTAAAAAGACAGGTTACAGGAGTTTTTTCAAAAAAATGGTTAAGACCATTTGTAGATGCTTTAAAAAATTTAAAATCAAAGCACGTGTGGGTACTGCATAGTGAGGATGGTATGGATGAAATTTCTCCATTTACAAAAACAGATATTTTAGAATTAAAAAATAATGAAATTAATAAAATCGTGATAGATCCAAAAAAATTAGGTATAAAATTTAATAATCCGGAAAATCTTAAGGGAAACGATGCAGATTATAATGCAAATAAAATAATAGATATTTTTAGTGGAAATAAGAATGAATTTTCCGAAGCTGTATGTTTGAATTCAGCGGCCGGACTTATTGTTTCTGGAAAATTTTCTGAATTCGAAGAAGCTTATAATTCGGCTAAAGAATATTTACAAAGTGGTAAAGTTTTGTCGCATCTGAAAAAAATTCAAACTTTCTAAGATGGAAAATTCTTTAAATAAAATAATCATTAAGAAAGAACAAAAATTAAATGAGTTAAAAAAAACAATTTCAATTGCTACCTTAAAAGAAGAAATACACAAAAATAAACCTTTTATCAATTTTAAAGAAAAAATTGAATATAATATTTTTAATAATAAAATATCACTTATCGCTGAAATAAAAAAAGCAAGTCCCTCCTCTGGTATAATTGTAAAAAATTATGATCCAGTCGATATAGCAAAGAAATATTATGAAAATAAAGCCACTTGCTTATCTGTACTTACAGAAGAAGATTTCTTTCAAGGTAATTTAATTCATATGCATAAAATTAAACAAAAAATAAATTTACCTATTTTATGTAAAGATTTTTTTATTGATCCATTTCAAGTACATCTTGCAAAAAGTTATGGAGCTGATGCAATTTTAATAATTCTTGCTGCTGTTACAGAAAAAGTAGCTAACCAATTGTATGAAGATGCTTTAAAATTAAATATGTCAGTAATTGTTGAGGTTCATACAAAGAATGAGGCAAAAAATTCTATAAAATTTAAAGAAGCCTTAATTGGTATTAACAATAGAAATCTAAACACTCTAAAAACTGATATGAATACAACTTTTGATATTTATGATATTTTGATTAATCATAAAGGCCCCCTGATTTCGGAAAGCGGAATTAAAACAAAAGAAGATATTTTAAAAATTTCAAAAAAAACCAATATTAAAACCTTTTTAATTGGTGAATCACTTTTAAAAAACTTGGACAAAAATTCTATTTTTTCACTCCTTTGATTAAATAAACCGCCATTTTATTGACTTTTTATCTATTGTAGAATCAAAAGAACTTTTGTAGAACGGTAAATGTACGATATTTGTTCTATGCTTACAAAAAAACAAAAAAACCTACTTTTATACATAAATAAGAAAATTCGATCGTCGGGTGTATCTCCTTCTTATGAAGAAATGAAAAATTCTTTAAATCTTAAATCAAAATCTGGAATTCATAGACTTATTTCAGCATTGGAAGAAAGAGGTTTTATAAAAAGATTAGCACATAAGGCAAGAGCGCTGGAAGTGCTGAAATTGCCCGAAACAGCAAGTGCTAATGATATATACAATTCCTTTTCTCCTAGTGTAATAACAGGAGGTTTAGATTCTAGCAAAAATAAAAAAAGCATTCATGAAGTTCCTGTTTTAGGAAAAATTGCTGCAGGTACACCAATCGAAGCTATACAAAATGAAGTAAACCGTATCGCTATTCCTGAGGAATTAAGTAAAGGAGGAGAACATTTTGGTTTAAAAGTATCTGGAGATTCAATGATTGAAGCAGGAATTAATGACGGAGATACAGTAATAGTAAAAAAAGCTAACACAGCTAATAACGGAGAAATAGTAGTAGCTTTAATAGATGATCATGAAGCAATGCTAAAAAGGATAAGAAAAAAAGGTAAAATTGTTGCTCTTGAAAGTGCAAATAAAAAATACGAAACAAAAATATTTGGACCTGATAGAGTTAAAGTTCAAGGCGTTTTAGTATCTTTATATAGAAACTTCCAATAAAATAGTCTAATAACATAGTATATGAGTTTAGTAGCAACAAGATTTGCTCCATCTCCTACAGGTCCTTTACACATAGGCGGGGTAAGAACAGCTCTTTTTAATTGGTTGTTTTCAAAAAACAATAAGGGAAAATTTTATTTAAGAATTGAAGATACAGATAAGGAAAGATCTAAAGAAGAATATAAAAAACAAATTATAGACTCTCTTAATTGGATTGGAATAAATCATGATGATAAGGAATATATTCAATCAAAAAATATAAATAAACATAAAGAAATTGCTGAAGAATTATTAAAAAATGGATTTGCTTACAAATGTTATTGTTCTGAAGAAGAAATTAAAGAACAAAAAGAAAAATGTAAGAAACAAGGAATAGCTTATGTTTATAATAGAAAATGGAGAAATCCTAAAGATCTTGAAATTCCAAAGAACGTTAAACCTGTAGTTAGATTTAAAAGTAAAATTTCTGGAAACTCAATTGTTAAAGATCTTGTTCAGGGTGAAATTAATATTGTAAACTCAATTATCGAAGATTTTGTTATTTTGAGACAAGATGGCTCACCAACTTATCAACTGTCAGCAGTAGTAGACGATCATCTAATGAAAATCACGCACGTCATAAGAGGAGATGATCATAAAATAAATACTTTTAAGCAAATGCAAATTTATGAAGCAATGAAATGGAATGTTCCTGAATTTGCTCATATCCCACTTATTCATAGTGAAAAAGGATCCAAACTCTCCAAAAGGGACAAAGCCTCAACAATGGATGATTATATAAAAATCGGAATATTGTCTGATGCATTGAGAAATTATCTTTTACGTTTAGGATGGGCCCATAAAGATAAAGAGATTTTTAACCTGAATGAAAGCATCAAACTTTTTGATTTAAAAGGTGTTGGAAAATCTCCATCGAAATTAGATATGTCTAGAATACTTTCTTTAAATGAACATTATATTAAACACATAGATGAGAAAGAATTGTTTAAACTTTTAAAAATTTATTCTCAAAAATTTAAAAAAAGTATTGATTCATCTAAGGAAAATTCTCTTATAAAATCTATGAATTTTTTAAAAAATAAAGCAAAAACTCTCGAGGATATTTACCAAAACTCCCAATATATTCTTAAAGATAATATTCAGATATCCTCTGAAGATTTTAAGCTTTTAGATAATTCTTCTAAAAATATTATAAAAGACTTTCTTAATGAATTTGAAAAAATGTCAAAAATAACCAAAGAAAATCTTGAAAAAATTGTAAACGGATTAATTGATAAACATAAAACAAATTTAAAAGGTGTGGGCCAACCCTTAAGAATAGTTTTAACAGGATCTAGGTTTGGTCCTGGAATCTATAATATTATTCTTTCACTTAACAAGGATGTGGTTATCAAAAGGCTAAAAAATTAAAAATAGCTTTCTATAACTGAAATTGCAATTTCAGTAGACTTTTCAGTTTTAAAATTGTTAATTATTTCTTGAGATTTTGCTACTTGTTTTTCCATAGCATTTTTATCACTTAAAAGTTTATCAACGGTATTATAAATGTTAGTAGGATTGCAGCTGGATTGTAATAATTCTGGAATTATTTCTTCGTTAGCAGCAATATTAATAATATTGGCAAATTTAACCTTCACCAACATTTTAACAATAAAAAAGTTAATCGTTCCCATTTTGTAAATAATTATTGATGGTATTTTAGAATTGCAAATCTCTAATGAGATAGTTCCAGACTTTGCTACTGCAAACATGGATGATTTAAGTATATGAGATTTTATTTTTTCATCCGCTATCGCGCCACAGTTCTTAAACCCTTCTTTTAGTAAAAGGTTTTGAATTAATTGAACATGTTCAGTCGTAGAATGAAAAACAAAAAACAAATCTTTGTATTTTTCATTCATTTTTTTAATAAATTTAAATAAAATTGGAATTAAAACATTAACCTCAGATAATCTGCTGCCCGGATAGATAGAAAAAATCTTTTTGTTATCTTTAATAATTTGACTAATATCAACTTTACTTTTGCTCTCCTCTTCCAACAGCGGATGTCCTGCAAAAGTTGATTGTATACCCTCTTTATCAAAATATTTTTTCTCAAAAGGGAATAATAATAAAACGTGGTCTAAAAAGGATTTGAGTTGCTTAACTCTATGCTCTCTCCAAACCCAAACCTGGGGCGCCACAAAATGAATTGTTTTTATATTAGGATCTTTTTTTTTAACTTCTTTAGCCACACGTAAAGTAAAATCAGGACTATCTACTGAAAAAAGAATGTCAGGTTTAAATTTAAGAATTTCTTTTACAGTATTATTGATTTTACTTTTAATTTTAAAAACATTTAATAAAACTCTTGTGAATCCAAGATACGTAACTTCCTTTAAATCAAAAAGTGATTTAATGCCTAAAGCTTTTAGGTGTTCGCCACCAACTGACAAATATTCGATATCTGATCTCGAATTTTTAAGTTGAGCAATAACTTTAGAAGCTAATTTGTCGCCTGAGGGTTCACCAGTTAATACAAATATCTTTTTCATTTAACCGTAATGAACATTTTGTTTTTATTTGCAAAGCTAATACATTTTTTTCTCTCTAAAAAAACATTTTGCTTACTTCTTAATACAATTCCTTTAAGTCTTGAAGATTTGCACTGGGTTAAAGTTTGAAGACCAACAGTAGGTAAATCAATTCTAAGATCTTGTTTTCTTTTTGGAAGCTTAACTAAAACGCCTTTATTTCTAAATTTTTTACTTTTACACCTCTTAAGCATTTTTTGAGTACCGCCTTTGCCTTCAATGGCAACCACTTTTTTATTTCTAACCACCGCTCCTTGGCTGAAATTATATTTTCCTAATCTGCTTAATATTGTAATTGCTTTTTTAATATCAATTTTATCTTCCATATTAGGCTTAAATCTTGAATAATTTCCTTTTTTTAAAGTTAATTCAGGATTAAAAGTTAATGAACTTACAGTATTAATTTTCTCTTGTTTTAATATTTTTATAACTTCTTTTAAGATAGCTGCATCTCCTAGCTTCGAGCTCCTTATAATTCTTGAAATATAATAGATACCTTTAAAATCTAATCTAAGTTTAGAAAAATTTGGTTTTTTAACTTTTCCTGCAAATAAGACTTTTCTACATTTGTTATCTTTCAGTATCTTAATAATTTTTCCAAATTGTCCTATGGAGACACTGTAAGAACGTCTATCTTTTCTAAAAATTTTTTTTTTAGTTAAATCAATAATTAAATATTTAACTTTTTTTTTCTTAACTTTTTTTAAAATTTCCCTTGGAAATTTTGTTTCTCCAAATATTAAACCAATCATTATTCAGAATTCGGTGTGCAAATAGGTCTTTTTTTATCTTTTGAAATAAAATTTATTACCTCTTCTACTAAATCATTTCCTTTATATTCGCCGTTGATTTTACTTAAATTTTCATGAAGATTTTTTGAGGAGAATATTTTCTTAAATGCTGAGTCTAGCTCCATTATTTTTTTGTTTTCATATTTTTTTCTTTTTAATCCTATAAGATTAATTCCTCTTAAATAATTTCTGTTTCCGAATGATAAACCGAAAGGTATTACATCTTTCAAAACTCCGGTCATTCCTCCTATCATAGCCAATCTTCCTATTCTTGTATATTGCTGAACAGCAGAATTGCCTCCAATAACAACGGAGTCTTCGATAGTTACATGACCCCCTAACGGAACATTATTTGCTATAACTACATCATTTCCAACACGACAATCGTGTGCCACATGAGACGAAATCATAAAAAGACAATTATTTCCTACAACAGTTTTTCCTCCACCTCCTTCAGTGCCAGGATTAATAGTCACATACTCTCTAATAATATTTCCATCTCCTATTTCTAGACTATTGTTTTCACCTTTATATTTTAAATCTTGTGGTTGTGTTCCTATACTAGAAAATGGAAAAATTTTTGTTCCTTTTCCTATTCTTGTATTTCCTTCAACATGTACATTTGAAATTAATTCAACATCATCACTGATTTTAACTTTTGGACCTATGTAGCAGAAAGGTCCGATTTTTACATTTTTCCCAATCTTTGCTTTATTATCTATAACACTTGAATTGTGAATCATTTCTTCCTATCAACAATAGTAGCAGACCATTGTGCATCTGCCATTACCTTCTCTTTTACTTTAGCTATACCTTTATATTTCCATACACGGCCATGCGATCTAACTGCTTCAATATCTAGATGAAGTTCACAATCCGGCAAAACTGGGTTTCTGAATCGTGCTTTTTCAACACTCATTAAATAAACAAGTTTATTTTCATATTCTTTTGGATCTATGCCGTATGCTGTCAAAGCTGCAGCCGCTTGTCCAAAAGCCTCAACGATCAAAACTCCTGGCATTACTGGTTGACCAGGAAAGTGTCCTTGAACAAAAAATGATGTTTTCTTTACATTTACTATTGCTGTAGCTGATTTTAAATGAACAATATTTATTAATTTATCAATTAACAACATGGGTTCTCTATGAGGTAATAAACTTTCTATTTTCTTCTTATCTATTGAATTTTTGTCCATTTATTTTTTCCTTTGTTTTATAAAATCTTTTAATGGAACCGCAGGATAACCCATTACTTGCTGATTGTCAGGGATATCGTTTATAACACCGCTTCCTCCACCGATTTTAACATTGTTTCCAATTTTTAAATGGCCAGATACACCTGCTTGTCCACCTATAAGAACTCTATCACCTATTACAGTACTGCCAGCAAAACCTACTTGGCCAGCTATCATACAATTTTTTCCAATTCTAACATTATGAGCTATGTGGACTTGATTATCTATAAAAGTATTTTTTCCAATAAATGTATTAGATAAAGATCCTCTATCGATAGTACAGTTTGCTCCAATTTCTACTCCTTCTTCAATTACAACATTTCCGGTATGTGGTATTCTTAAATTTTTTTCTGGTATAGGAATAAAACCAAATCCCTTAATTCCAATTTTACATCCGTCTTGTATATTTACGTTATCTGCAATCAAAGCATTTTTTAAAACTACCGAAGATCCAATAATACAATCTGATCCAATTTCAACTTTGCTTTCTATGATGCTATTTGTTCCAATAAAAGAATCATTTCCTATCTTAACATCTTTACCAATCATAACATTTTTTCCAAATTTTACTTTTGGATACATGTCTTTGATTGAATTAGAATCCATTAAATTTAAATCAGGATAATCTAAATCTGCATTTGGGTAAAAAAGCCTTGAAACCTGCGTAACAGCAAACAAAACGTTTTTAACGTCAATTTTAATGCATTTTTCAGGAAGAAACTTAGAAAGATTTAAAGAAGTAATACAAGCGAAAGCTTTTGTTTTTAATGATTCTTTTTGATACTTGTTTGAATTTAAAAATGTAATTTCATTTTCTTTAGCATTAATTAAGGTTTCGATACCATAAACTTTAAAATTTTTTAATTCTGCTAAATCTTTTGTTGGATCTATCTCTTTTAGTATTTCAGAAAAAGGAAACGGTCCTTTTTTTTCAAAAAACCGAATATTTTGCATTTAATTTAATTTTATTGAGGGTAAAGCTTTATTTAGTTTTTCAATAACTAGATTAGTAATATCTAGATCTGTGTCACCCATCACAAGGTACTTTTTATCTATAATAAGCGATATACCATTTTCTTCAGTATATGCTTCCAAAATTGGAGTGAGTCCATCTAATAACATTTTTCTTGCATCTGCTCTTTGTTTAGCTATTTTCTCTACTGATACTCTCCTCTCGGTTTGGTAATCCATAACTTTTTTTCTTAGAGCGTCTGTTTCTTTCATGTAATCTTCTTTACTTAAATCATTTTTTTTATCTAATAAATTAGATTCTTCTTCTTTTAATTTCTTCTCTGTGCTTGAAAATTTCTTTTGATTGTCTTTAAAAGTTTTTGCTAAATAATCCTGTACGGCTTTTCCTGCTTTACAATTATTTAATACATATTTCATATCTATATAAACTGCTTTTTGTTCTGCTTGTGAGTATGTACAGATTAAAAGAAAAAAAGTAACTACAATAAATTTTACTAAATATTTCATTAAAATGATGTCCCTATTCTAAAGTTAAATGTTTGTGTTTCGTCATTAATTGCTTTACTTAAATCTTCAGCAACTACAAAACTTAACGGCCCAACTGGAGTCCAAATATTCGCTGCAACTCCAACAGATGATCTAATCGTGTTTGTGTCGTTTATTGATGAGTTATAATCCACTCCCCATATATTTCCAAAATCAGTAAATATGCTTATGTCTGTTCTTGATGACTCTGGTAAAATTTTTGGTAGTTGAGCCTCGAAATTCAATGAACTAATGTAGTTTCCTCCTATATAATCTTCTCCATCCTTTGGTCCTATCTTAAATGAATTAAAACCTCTTAGGCGCGCTTGTGGTATAAATAATCTGCTAGTTAATCTAACATCTTCATCTTCTAATCCATGAATTGAACGTGCCATAAATTTCACAGATCCAATTATATCTTCACCAAATGAATGATATTTGCTAGCCGTAAATCCATTAAAAATTGAAGATTTGTCTATTATTAAAGGTAATGATTGCTCAAACTTAGTTATATAACCTGAAGTAGGTTGAAATGGTTGATTTCTTTTATCCCATGTAATTCCATAATCAAAATCTAAATTATAATATGTTCCATCCATTTTTTTAACTGCGCTTGAAGAACTTGATTCAACTTCAATATCTTCATATGAAGCAGAAAATCCTGGTGATAAAAAAACTCCTTCATACTGTTCAAATCCTGTTCCTAAAGAAAAACCTGTTTTAGAACTTTCATAACCTGATGTTTTTGTCATGTCTGATGAAGAAATAGATATTGAAGCATCAACACTATTACCAGAATAATTAAAATTTGGATTACTAATATTTAAAAATCCACTTATTGTTTCTTCTGTCAAATCTAACTGAGTGCTAAGTTTTATTCCTCTGCCTAACCAATTGTTTTCACTTACCGCAGCCATAAATGCTGTACCATCTGTTCCTACTCCAGCTCCAGCTGTAATTTCTCCTGTAGCTTTTTCTTCTACAGACACTTCTAAAATTTTTAAATCAGGTGAAGAGCCTTCTTTTATTTTTTTTTCAACTTTACCAAAAATTCCACGTGATTTAAGTTTGTTTATAGATTTGTTAATGAGTAAAGCGCTATATGGATCGCCTTCATCAACTATCATCTCGCTTCGTATAACGGAATCATTTGTTACATTATTTCCAACTATATTAATTCTTTCAATAATAAATTTTTCTCCTTCATAGATATCTATTAAAACAGCCACGCCATCTCCTTCCAGAGTCTCGATAGCTCTATGATTAATAAATTGTAATTCCTTTTGCTCACTGAGTTTATCAATTTTTTCTAAAATAGAAGTTAATTCTCTTTGGGAATAATATTCACCAACAACTTTGTTTAATTCTTTTTCTAAAGATGCAAAAGCATTTTGGTCCAAAGCTTTAGAAACATTTAAAGAAATTTTATTAAATCTATATCTTTTTCCAGCATTAATACTATAAGTCAATACGAAGCCCTCTCCTTGAGAGTATTCCACATTGCTGGAAGATACTTGAACTTCATAATAACCTTTATTTTTGTAATAATTTTTTAGAAGTCTTTTGTCGAGATTAATTCTGCTTTTGTTTAAATAAACATTTCTTGAAATAAATTTCCAAAATCTAGATTCTTCCGATGTAATTATATCTCTTAGTCTTTTATCTCTTATTTTTTTATCCCCAAGAAAAAATATTTTAGAAATTTTTGCTCTTTCTCCTTTATTAATTGAATATATCAGATTTACTTTGTTTTTTTCTAACTTGTCAATTTTTACATCTATTTTAATAAAGTAAAAACCTAAATTTCTATAAAATTCTTTTATTAAATTAATATCAGGCTTTACATGATTTTGTATGAATGATCCTTTTTCTTTTAAAGAAAGAATCGATGAAAGATTCTCTATAAATTTTTTTGTCTGCTCCCCATCAAAAGTAATTGAATTTATAATTGGATTTTCTTCAACTGTAATTTTTAAATTATTATTTGATAACTCTACTGAAACGTTTGCAAAAAATTTGGTTTCATATAATTTTTTAATTAATAAACTAATATCACCAGATTCATAATCAAATCCAATCTTTATATCTCCAAAAATTACTATTGTTTCTTTGCTGACTCTTTTATTTCCTTCGATCTGAACTTTATTAACAATTTCTGAATATGTGTTAGAAATAAAAAATCCAAAAAAAAGAAAAAAAACAAAAAATAATTTAATAAACTTGTTCATAAATATTATCTTACACACATAGAAATAGTTTTCAATCTAGCCCATTTATCAATGATTTTTATATCATTTATTGAGCTAAGCTTTCTTGTAGCATATTTATTAAAATCTTCATCTTTAAAAATCTTGCCAACTATACGTACTATGTCCAAAAAGCCGATTTTCTTATTTAAAAACATGTCTACCAGGACCTCATTTGACGCATTCATTATTGTTGGTATAGAACTGTTAAATTTTAAACTTCTTTTAATTAAATTAACTGAAGGGAATTTTTTAGCGCTTACTTCTTGAAAACTTAAATTGTTTAATGTTTTAGTATCTATTTTTTTAATATTTAAAATATTTTTTTTACTTCCGTATAAAATATTTGATATAGGAATCTTCATATCTGAATTATATAAAATCATTTTAATTAAACCATTTTTAAAACGAATAATAGAATGAACATATGATTGAGGATGAATCATTATCTTGTATTTTTCTTTATCAAATTTAAAAAGTTTATAAGCCTCTATAATCTCAAAAACTTTATTCATCATGTTTGCTGAATCCACTGAAATCTTTTTTCCCATTTTCCAGTTCGGGTGTTTTATCGCTTGAAAAGGTTTTATTTTTTTTAATTTATTTATTGGAACTTTTAAAAAAGGACCTCCAGAAGCTGTGATGATTATTTCTTCAACTTCATCATTACTAACTCCTTTTGTAAGCTCCATAATAGAAAAATGTTCTGAATCTACAGGAAGTATTTCTGTTTTATATTTCTTAATAAGTCTGTTTAAAATTGGCCATCCACATATTATCGTTTCCTTGTTTGCTAAAGCTACTATTCTGCTAATTTTGATAGCATCAATCGTTGGTTGTAATCCTGCTAATCCAACTATAGCAGACATTGTATAATCGATTCTTTTTTTAATTATTTTATTTAAAGAAATATTACCAAAAAAAACTTTGGTTTTATTTTTTTTTAATGAATTTCTAACTTTTAAATAAAAGTTATTGTTGTTGATTATAACATTTCTAGCTTTGAATTCTTTAGCTTGTTGAATGAGTTTTCTATAATTGTTATTTGCGGTAAGTAATACTACATCAAAATTTTTTTTGTCCTTTCTTATTACGTCCAATGTAGATTTTCCTATTGAGCCTGTTGATCCAAGAATTGCAATTTTTTTTTTCATTGTGCTAAATAATTTATAAAAGAAGCAAGTATAACTACAAACATTAAACCATCAATACGGTCAAAAATTCCACCATGGCCAGGTAAAATTTTTCCTGTGTCTTTAATTTTATCTTGTCTTTTAAAATATGAAATTATTAAATCACCAATCTGCGATACAGTAGAAAAAATTATAGTTATCAAAAAAGTTTTAATATTAACTTGTGAAGCAGAAGAATAAAATTCACTCCAAATAAATAAAAAAATAATAGAAAAGAAATATGACCCAAAGACTCCAGAGATGGTTTTTTTTGGACTTATTTTTGTTAGCTTCTTCCATTTAAAAATTTTTCCAAAAACATAACCCCCGATATCTGAGCTGACCGTTACACCAATGACGAAATAAAGAAGTAAGTCTGCTCTTTCACTAAGATAGTATATAGAAAAAAGAGATAATATTAATATTGAAGACAAAAGTAGTATGGATTTAATTTTCTTGAACACAGAAAATAATTCATGCATTCCAGCAAAAAGGATAAAAATTAAAAAAAATGCTAAAAAATATCCTCCCTTAACAACAAAAAATATTGATAAAGGTAAAGCTATAAGCGAAGTCAAAATTCTTTTTTGAAAATTAGTCATACCCTTCCAAAGTTTCTCTTAATACCAAAGAATTTCTTAATAATATTATTAAAATCACTTTCGTTGAAATCTGGCCATAATTTATCGACAAAAAATATTTCTGTGTAAGCTAGTTGCCACAATAAAAAATTGCTTAATCTTTTTGTTCCTCCTGTTCTTATCAAAATCTCAGGGTCTGGTATATCTCGCGTATATAATTCTTTTTCAAAGTTACGAACATTTATTTTTTTTTGTTTTTTGCTAATTAAATTTCTACATGCATCAACAATTTCTTGTTTTGATCCATAATTTAAAGCAAGATTTAATGTAATTTTTTTATTCTTTTTCGTCTTATTTTCAATTAATTTCACTATTTTTATAATATCTTTTGTTAATCTTTTTCTTTCGCCAATAATATTAACTCTAATACCTTGATTGATTATTTTTTTTATTTTTTTTTTTAAAGATTTTCTTATCAAATCAAATAGAAAATTTACTTCCTTGTCTGGTCTTCTCCAGTTTTCAGTAGAAAATGTATATAATGTTAGGTATTGTATTTTTCTTACAAGAGAGGATTTGATTACGGTTTCAACTGCTTTAATCCCTTTTAAGTGCCCATAATTTCTTGACTTCTTTTTCTTCAAACCCCATCGCCCATTACCATCCATTATTATAGCGACATGATCTAATGAATTCATACAGTCATTATTTCTTTTTCTTTTTCTTTTAATTTTTTTTCTAACTCTGAAATTTGACTATCTGTTAAGTTTTGGATTTTTTTTTCTAAGCTTTTTACTTCATCTTCTCCTATTTTTTTATCTTTAAGATCTTTTTTTAAATTATCGTTAGCTTCCCTTCTTATATTTCTTATTGAAATTTTAGCTTTCTCAGCTTGCTCCCCCATTATTTTTGTCAACTCAGTTCTTCTTTCTTCATTGAGGCTTGGTATTGGGATTCGTAATAACTGACCATCAATTTGAGGGTTGATTCCAAGTTTAGATTTTTTTATTGCGGAATCAATTAAAGTTACATTATTTTGATCCCAAACTTGAACATTAATAGTTCTTGGGTCTGGTGTAGACACTGTTGCAAGTTGATTGATAGGCATCATTTGCCCATAAACATCCACTTTAATAATATCAAGCATAGATACATTTGCCCTACCTGTTCTTAAGGAAGCTAAATCATGAGAAAAAACTTCAAATGCTTTTTTCATTTTTGTGGTGCAAACTTTTATTACTTCTTCAGAGGCCATAATTTTTATAGTCCTTCTCCTACTTTAAATCTTGAAAATTCTTTTATTTCAAATTTATCCTTACCTGCAAACTCTTTTATAACATCTTTCACTTTTTTTTTGTGTTCCATAATCCATTCTTGATTCAATAAAGTGTTATCTCCAATAAATTTATTTAATTTACCAAAAGCAATTTTCTCAACAATTTTAGTGTTCTTTCCACTATTTTTCAATTCTTCTGTGATTATTTCTTTTTCTTTTTTCAATATATTTGGATCTAAACCATTCTTTTCTATAGCTAATGGAGATGAAGACGCAATCTGCATTGCTAATTGCTTACCCAAATTAATTATGTCTTTTTTTTCTTTAGTTGTATCTATGCTTAGCAATACTCCGAGTTTTCCAATATTTTGTTTTACTGAAGAGTGCGTATACGAAAAATTTAAAAACTTATCATTTCCAAAAAAAATACTTCTTCTTAAAGTAATTTTTTCACCAATTTTAGAAATCAAATCAACTAAATTATCTTGAACATTTTTTTTATTTTTCATTTTAGATTTTAAAATATCTTCCATTTTTCCAGCTGCTGTTAGGGATAATTGTGACACTTCTTCAGCAAAATTTATAAATTCTTTATTTTTTGCTACAAAGTCTGTCTCGCTATTTACTTCGATCATAGAAAATTTATTTTTATTTTCATAAATGCAAACAAGACCTTCAGCTGCAGTTTTTTCCATTCTTTTGCTTGCTTTGGCTATTCCTTTTTTTCTCAAAAATTCAATAGATTTTTCAATATCTCCTTTATTTTCATCTAAAGCAATTTTGCAATCTTTAAATCCTACCCCTGTAATTTCTCTTAACTTTTTGATTTTTTCTAAAGAATTTTCTGATGACATAAAATTTTTAAAAACTTATTTTGTCTTTTTTGATGCTATATTTTTAATTTTAGAAAGTATCGATATAGATTTATCCTTTATAGATTCTTTCTTTTCCTTTTTATCTTTAGCCAAAGTCGTTTTCTTATTTTTAGGTGAATCTATTTTTTTTGATTTTATTTTTTCTTTATCGCTTTTAACTTCTTCACTAGTCTCTATTTTTTCCTCGATAGTTTTATTTTTTTGTACATCAGATATTGTTTTTTCTATTAATTCGCAATATAAATTTATTGCTCTTCTCGCATCATCATTTCCAGGAATCGGAAAATTAATTCCCGTAGGATCTGAATTTGTGTCAACAATGGCTACGATAGGTATATTAAGTTTTTGGGCTTCTTTTACCGCTAAAGATTCTATGTTCGTATCAATTATAAAAATCATATCAGGTATTTTCTTCATATCAGCAATTCCTCCCAAAGATCTTTCTAACTTATCTCTTTGTATTCCCATCTTTAGTATTTCCTTTTTTGTAAATCCTGTATTTTCTTTTTTTAAGTCCTCATTAAGTTTTTTATAACGTTTAATTGAATTTGATATGGTTTTCCAATTTGTTAGCATTCCACCTAGCCATCTGTGATTTACATAATATTGAGAGGTATTTTTTGCTAATGAACAAATTGCATCAGAAGCTTGTTTCTTTGTAGAAACAAATAATATTTTTCCACCTGATGAAATGCATTTATTAATTTCCTGCAAACTGGCTTTGATTAATTCTAAAGTTTGAACCAAATCAATTATATGAATTGATTCCTTTGATCCAAAAATGAATTTTTCCATTTTAGGATTCCATCTGAAAGTCTTGTGACCTAGATGTACTCCGGCTTCTAATAATTGTTTTATTGTAACACTTGGTATTTTCATATTTTTCCCGGTTATTCCACCACAATTACTTCCATTTAAGGACCGGAGGTTTCGCAACCAACAATTGTGTGCGTAATTAAGTATGGATTTCTACAATTTTAATGAACAAAATTCAATTAATATATTAGACATTTATTTTCTTTATATATTGCTCATTATTCAAGCTTTTCAGTATTTCGAAATCGAATTTTCTTCCTTCTTTAAGCTCAAATAAATAATTTTTATTTTTTTCATTGATTAAAATTTTAATTTTGGAATTTCCTTTTTCTCTAATTGTTTCATATAGTTTTTTTAAATTTTCAGATTTATCAATCTCTATATACACATTGTTATATTCTTGATTAGCAATATTAGATAAATTAACAATTTTTCTTACACTAATTCTACGAAATCTGTTTTCTTGGTTTTCTTTATCTCTAATAATTGTAAGAATAAATGATTTTCCTTCAACTAAATTTTTCCTGTTAGATTCTAATAATTCAGAAAAGATAAAAAGCTCATACACTTTACTTAGGTCACTAAATTTTATTATTGCAAAAGAATTTCCTTTTATAGTTTTTTTTTCTTTTATTGACATAATTGTGCCAGCTATAAAAGCTTCAGTATCATTGCTTTCTTCAAAATCTTTAAATGGTTTTACTTTATATTGATTTAAAATAGCCCCATAATTTTTTAAAGGATGATTGGATATATAAAATCCCAAAGATTCGAACTCCTTAGTAAGAATTTCATCTGCAGACCAGCTTGATTGATTTTTTTCTTTAATTAAATATGATATTTTATGATTTTCATCGGTGAATAAACTACTTTGATTTTGGATTTTGTTTTCATATATATTTTTTGAATTTTGAATTATATTAGGAATGTTGTCGTATAAAATTTTCCTGTTCTCAAATATTGAATCAAAGGCTCCTGCTTTTACTAGGCCTTCTAATTGTAGTTTATTTATATTTTTTGGATTTATTCTATTTATAAAATCACTAATTGATTTAAATTTTCCTTTTTTCTCTCTCTCCAAAATTACGTTTGAGACAGCTTCATAACCCACATTCTTTATAGCACCCAATGCATAATATAAAATATTTTGTTTAGGAATAAATTCTGCGTAAGATTCATTGATGCAAGGTCTTTGAACTTTTATCTTTATTCTTTTTAATTCTTCAAAAAATTCACTTAACTTATCAGTATTTGATAATTCGTTAGACATTGATGCAGCTATAAATTCATTTGGATAGTATGTTTTCAAGTATGCTGTTTGATACGCAATCATAGCATAGGCAGCTGCGTGACTTTTATTAAAGCCATACTCAGCAAAAGGTTCGATTTTTTTAAAAATAATATTAGCTGTTTCCTCTGTAAT
>Ga0208764_10000741_pt1 | contig 20999 bp, 34 predicted proteins | sample ETNtaG_18_FD_185762 | JGI IMG/M metagenome (GOLD analysis project Ga0208764, IMG submission 185762) | Marine microbial and viral communities from oxygen minimum zone, Eastern Pacific Ocean - ETNP201302SV91 (SPAdes) (version 2) | ecosystem: Environmental > Aquatic > Marine > Oceanic ... | reverse complement strand
CATAAATTATTCACGGATATGTGTGAGGCCATGTATGCAGAAGAAGGTATTGGTCTTGCTGCACCTCAAATAGGTATTAATAAAAGAGTTATAATTGTAGATGAGACAACAGAAGAACATGGCAGATACACTCATTTGATGGTAAATCCCAAAATCACTTGGAAAAGTGAGGATGAAGAAGTAATAGAGGAGGGGTGTTTAAGTGTGCCAGAACAAAATGGAGAGGTGTCACGACCTAAAGAAATTAGAGTAACATTCCAGAATAAGGATGGTAAATACAAGAAGTGGAAACTTGATGGATTGGCTGCGAGAGTGGTTCAACATGAAGTGGATCATCTAGACGGTATTTTATTTGTCGATTACTTAAAGGAGAGCAATGTTTAACTTTAAAAAGATCAAGGAGAAGAGAAGGGAACGATATGAAAAGTATCGTGAGATGTGGAGAGATGAGATAAAATCTATTGTCAGAGAGGCAATGGATGAATGGACATCAGAGTGTGAATATTTGACCAAATCAACAGACAAGGATGGACGTTATTACTGTTCTAAATCTGATTGTGAAGGAGTGAGGTTTAATGATAAGGAAGATTAAGGCACTTATTATAGGGGCTCTAAATAGATGGATTCCCGATTCAAAAAAACAGGAATTGAATAATTCTGGTCTTAGATGGGATAATGAGTATTCTTTCCATCCCGCTAGACAAAATGATCAAGATACAGTAGAATGATGGGGTAACCTTAAAACAATGACAGTAGCTGATTTTTCTAAGCAAATCAAAGAAGGTACTAAGGCTTCTCACTCGATGGCCGAGAACACTGGGTTCGTTAAGAACTTTTTGAGAGGTGTTATTAGTGAGGAGAACTATAGACAGTTGATTGCTGATTTTTACTTTGTGTATAGGGCACTAGAGGAAGTGGTTGAAAAACATAAGGATAATCCTTATGTTAAACCTATTGCGTTTAATGAACTTAAACGTCTTCCTAATATAGAGATGGATTGTAGATATTTCTGGGGGCCTACGTGGCGGGATTTAGTTTCTCCTACAGAGGCTTGTCAGAATTATGTTAATAGAATACGTGAAGTAGAACCAGAATTACTTGCTGGTCATCACTATACACGGTATTTGGGTGATTTATCAGGTGGACAGATTCTTAGGAATATTGCTCAAAAGGCAATGGGTCTTGAGGATCAGGGATTGAAGTTTTATGACTTTGATGCAATTCCTGATAAGAAAGAGTTTAAGACGAAATATCGTGCTGCTTTAGATTCATTACCTATTAGTGTATCGGAGGCGGATGCCTTAATTGCTGAGGCTAACCTTGCTTTTAAGTTAAACATGTATATGTTCGATGAGATTCAAGGTAGTAGTGTAGGAGGGTTCCTCAAGATGGTTTGGGGATTCATTAGGAGTCTATAATGATGTTCTTTTGGATTATTCTTAGTAATCTAATCCTATATGCTGTATTGAGGATTCATTTGGTTAGGAAGTTCCGAACCACTTATACGATCTATCTTAAAGACCCAGACGGCAATAGACAGACACTTGCCAAGACTATTGAACATCTCTTGCAGACCAATGATATACAGGATCAAAAGATCATGTATCTCGCTACGGAGATGGAAAAACAATGGTTGAATATGGAACAAATTGCACTGGTTACAGGTGCAGAGAAATACTGTACTGAGAAACCAGCCCCTAAAAAACTATGAGTGATCAAGCATCAATAGACACCAGTGAATCGCAGGAAGAGAAACGGGATCGAGCCAAATCCTTATTCTTAGAATCCCTGTATAAGGCAGACCACCAACTTAGGGGTTGTGCTCATAATCAGAAATGTTATCATGAACTGATGCAAATCAGAGAAGAAGTGATTGAACATGTTCGGGGTATGCGATGACTCTATTGGAAAAACAACTTTTATTGGTAAGAAAGTTGCGAGAATCTATGCCTTGTGAAGAAAGAGCGTACTTTTACCTATCTCCTATGCTAAATATAAAGGCACATAAACGGGAGTAAAACTTGACAAAGGACGAGACACAGAGAAAGGATTTGAGGAAAACCGCAAAAAGGTTAATTAAGATTGCCAAGAAACATCCAGAATATTATACTGATTCAGATGTAAAATACGCTAAGATGATTAAGCGTCAAAACAAAAAAATAAAGAAACCACATGAAAATCTTCCTTGACACCGCTGACTTTGATCTGATTAATGAACGAGTTCAAACAGGTCTTATTGATGGCGTTACAACAAACCCAACACTGATACTTAAGAGTGGTGGAGATCCAGTAGATACTATTAAGAAAATCTCTGGAGAGTTCCCTTATTTTGAATCCATCTCCGCAGAAGTTGTTGCAGATAATGCTCCAGAGATGTTGACACAGGCCCAAGCATTTAAAGGTCTACAGAATGTTACGATTAAAGTTCCATTAACAGTAGAAGGATTAAAGGCTTGTAAACTACTTACATCTGACGGATTCACAGTTAATGTAACACTATGTTTCTCTGTTGCTCAGGCAGTTCTTGCTGCTAAAGCGGATGCCACTTACATCTCACCATTTGTAGGAAGAGTTGATGATAATTCATTCGACGGTGTAGGGTTAGTTGGAGATATTTCAGCACTATATAAAGAACACTTGACAAGAACACAAGTTCTTGCTGCATCACTCAGAAATGTGAATGATGTTGCTAGGTGTTTCTCTGCTGGTGCAGACGTGGTTACTATGCCACCTGCAGTTTTTGACAAGATGTACAATCACATCTTAACGGACAAGGGCCTTGAATTATTCCAAAACGACTGGAATAATATTAATAATTAATGGAGATTAACTAATGTCTTTATCAACACAGGTAGAGGAGGGATTAAGGGACGCAGAAAAACAACTTCGAGAAACTCTTGCTTTCGCCGCAAGGGCTGAAAAACCATATATTGTAAGAGAGATTGGAGGTATGATTTCCCATATTGACAATCTCATTTCTACAGATGGGTTGTTTGATCGAATGGACAAGGTAATTGACGCACTTGAAAAGGAAACTGATGAGTGACTGGCGATACAGTGAAGAACGGATGAAGCTTCGTAGAGAAGCATTTTTAGCTCTTAAACATTACAATGATTTAGATCATGTCAGGTATCTGTATGAATTTTGCCACATCTGGGTATCGCAAGGTCAGCAAAGCGCCAGAGGAATTGAAGAGTGTTTTCTTAGATTCTACGAAAACGAGAAAAGTACGTGAAAATTCTATAGTAAGAGTTCCCGACAACGGTATTGATGGTTCATATACTGAAGGTCGGGTTCTTTTTATAGGCGATGAAAATCAAAAAAGAAGTTTAGATAACAGAAGACATGAGGTTTACCTCACTGTCTGTTTTAATGAGAACTCTCTTTCAGCCCTGTTAGTCTTTAAACACGAATGGCCATCATTAGAAGTAATTAAGTATTAAACCTATGTTTACAGTATACGGAAAGGATGAATGCCCCATGTGCATGAAGATCAAAATGGTCTTGGAGATGTTAGGCAAAGAATATGATTATAAGGAATTAGATAAGGATTATACGGAGGAGGAGTTTCAAGGACTCTTTCCAAATGTCCGTTCTGTCCCTCAAATACTATTGGATGGGAAGGTTATTGGAGATGCAAATCAAACCTTAAAATATTTAAAAGAACATAAGGTAATTTGACATGCTACCTCCAGACATGGACATAAATAAGGGCGTTGAGTTACTATTACGAGGAGAGAAAAAACCAGAGTCAGCACCTAAAAAACTATTCGATTTAAGATTTACTGTATTCAATAAAGAATTCAGTTTATCGTTCGATATAAAAACCAAAACCAGTAATTAATCTTGGGAGAAAACCAATGGAAGCTTCAATTCTTGTTGTAATGACCATGTTATGCGTGACATTTCTGATGATTGGTGGTATAATTGGCTGGTTAGCCCAACAAAATAATTATCTCGGACTACAACAACAGGCGGTTTACACCCACCCAGAGATGTACGATGAGAATGGGAATATAATTCCCGATGAAATTGTAGCCGTGAGGTTTGAAAACAACGATGACAACAGCGAAGAAGACGACGAGGAGTAAAACCACGTCCACTAGGAAACCTAGGACTCGCAAAACTACAGCAACTAAGACTACCGTGACTAAACCAAGGACGGTGACAGTTAAGAAAAAAGAACTGCCACCTAACCCTTTGGTTCATGAACTTCTAGAAGCTGTTGATTCTGAGAGAGTTAAGTCCAAGAAACTTGATCTACTCCGTGTTAATGGGGATGATTCTTTTAAAATGCTTATGGTTTGGAATTTTGATGAGACAGTAGTTTCTCTTCTTCCAGATGGTAAAGTGCCATATCAACCTGTAGAGGGTGATGTTCAGGCAAGTAAAGATAAAGGATTACCACAAAGAACTACAATTCGTAACTGTGCAAGACAGTTTTACCGTTTTGTTAAGGGTGGTGATGATCAACTTAATAAGATAAAGAGAGAAAGTCTTTTTATTAATTTGTTAGAGACTCTTCCTCAACAAGAGGCTGAGATTCTTATTCTCACAAAGGACAAATCTTTAGGAACCAAGTATGGTATTACTAAGGAACTAGTGTCAGAAGCCTATCCAGAAATTACATGGGGGAATAGGAGTTGAAAATCATTCATGAAGATTGCGATCCTAAACTAGCAGAAAACAAGAAACTTCCTTATACGGCATATCTTGTAGAATACGTTAAGGAAGTAGAGAATGATGGTAAGAAAGAAAACAAAACCTGTTATGACATTACACTATGTCAGAAACAGGTAGATATGTTTGATCATTATTATGACAAATATAAGAAAGGCCTGAAGAAGTGGACGCAAACTGAGGGACAAATGAACCCTAAACTCTGGAGAGACAGTATGCTTAGTCCAGAGAAACAGCCTAAACCTAAAAAACCACAGAAGAAGAAAAATGGGTGAATATTCAGGTTCCTCTCCTATGGGAGATGGAAGAAATGTTGCTGGAAGTAAGTTCAGTGGTGATGCCAAAAAGGGGCAAATTGAGATGGATCATGGTGAGTACCAGAGACTCATCAAGAAGTATAAGAAGACGAAGAAATATATGAGATCTAATCTCTTTGCAGTAAAGACTATGGATGGCACAGAACAATATGTGTCACAGTTGATGAAAGAGGCAGAAGAACAAGGTGAAATATGAGTTGATTGATAATTTCCTTTCTGAGGAAGAGTTTAAAGTAATTAGAGATATCTTTATGGGTATGGAGATTGCTTGGAACTGTATTGATGGTGTTGTCATGCCTAGTGATGGACAGATACAATTTGTCCATCTTCTATATCAGAATTATCAACCACAAAGTCCATATTGGAATCAATTACGACCAATATTTACTAAACTTGATCCAGTTGCTTTTGCTAGAGCTAAGTGTAATCTAAATATGAAAACACCCGAGCCTGTGCCTCATAGTTTTCATTCAGATGTTGACGATTGTATAACTGCCATTTATTATATTAATACTAATAATGGATATACAGAATTTGAAAATGGTATGAAATTTGATAGTGTTGAAAACCGTATTGTCGTTTTTAATTCAAACGAGAAGCATCGTGGAGTCACATCCACAGATACAGCTAAACGGGTGTTGATCAACCTAAATTACTACATTTAATGTTGCCAAAATGGACAAACAGAAGTTAAAATTAATCTACAAGAATCTAAGATCTCTTGTGGATGCTCTGGAATCAGAGGTTTATTCAGATACCGACTCCTATGTTTTTAAAACAGATGAGAGTAAATACAAGGTGACCTATACGGATGAAACCGAACAATTATGACTGCTACTCTTGTTAGTGTAACTCCTGATGCGGAGAAATTGATGGCACATATTGCCAGAGTATCTAACCCATCTAATCAGGACAATGAAAAATTTGCTGGATTATTAAATTATTGTATTAATCATCAGCATTGGTCTGTTTTTGAACAGTCATCAATGACAATTGAAATTGAAACCACTCGTGCTATTGCAGCACAAATCCTGCGTCATAGGAGTTTTACTTTTCAAGAATTTAGTCAGAGATATGCTGATAGTTCACAATTAGGAACTATTCCTATTCCAGAATATAGAAAACAGGATACAAAGAATCGTCAGAACTCTACGGATGATTTGGATCCACTTATTAAAGAGAATATAATTAAACAGACTAAGACTTTGTTTAGTTCTTGTGAAGCATTATATGCACAGATGCTTGAGTGTGGGGTTGCAAAGGAATGTGCCAGAATGGTTCTGCCCCTTGCCACACCGACTAGAATCTACATGACTGGTTCATGTCGTTCTTGGATTCATTATATTTCATTGAGGACTGCACATGGTACTCAGAAGGAACATATGGATGTTGCAAATGCATGTAGAGAAGTCTTTATTAGTCAGTTTCCTGTTGTCTCTGAAGCCCTTGGTTGGGATAGAGATTTAGTTCAGGACATGGTTGATAATGTCAAGGAAACTGCCGAGAAAGTAAAAAAAGTCATGGAGGATGATTAATGGCCACTTATCCAGTAATACATAAAGAGTCTGGCGAACAGAAAGAAGTCGCCATGAGCATCACAGAATGGGATCAGTGGTGTAAAGATAACCCTGATTGGCAAAGAGATTGGTCAGATCCATCTACTATGCCTGGCGTAGGAGAAGTGGGAGAATGGAAGGATAAATTACATAACAAACATCCTGGCTGGAGTGAGGTTTTGAAAAAGGCTGATAAATCTTCAGGTATACAGGGCCGCTTAGCAAAACGAGGTATTACCTAACATGCCAAGAAAAAAGAGAAGTAACACCAATGATCCTATTGGAGTGGGTATGACGGCAAAACAAATGCGCCGTAAAAGACCCATTAATAATGGTATGTTGGTTGATATAGAACCAATAACGGATAATCAAAAGATTCTCTTTAAACATTATGCAGAGGGTAAAAATATTTTTGCCTATGGTGCAGCGGGTACTGGTAAGACCTTTATTAGTCTTTATCTTGCCCTAAAGGATGTCCTTGATGACACAACGCCTTACGATAAAGTCTATATCGTAAGATCTCTCGTCTCTACAAGAGAGATTGGTTTCCTGCCAGGAGACCATGAAGACAAAGCCTTCCTTTATCAGATTCCTTATAAGAATATGGTAAAGTATATGTTTGAAATGCCTTCTGATGCAGATTTTGAAATGTTATATTCAAATCTGAAAGCACAGGAGACTATTTCATTCTGGAGTACTTCATTTATTCGTGGAACTACGATGGATAATTGCATTGTAATCGTTGATGAGATGCAAAACTTGAATTTTCACGAACTTGATAGTATAATAACAAGAGTTGGAGATAACTGCAAAATAATGTTTTGTGGCGACTCTACTCAAACGGATCTTACAAAATCATATGAGAAGAATGGCATCTTAGATTTCAAAAGGATCATCGAAATCATGGAAGATGATTTTGGTGTTACTGAATTCGGTATAGATGATATTGTTCGCTCTGGTCTCGTAAGAAACTACTTGGTTACTAAACTTGCCTTATCTTTGTAATGTTCACACACTTGAATAAACTTGGTGATTTTGAGTTAGAAGCCAAAACCATAGATGGGGTTAGGTACTATACTCTTCCTAACGGTAAGAAATCTCCTTCTATCACCTCTGTTACTAGCTTTTATAATCGCCAGATCTTTATCAATTGGCGAAAGAAAGTTGGTGAAGAGGTTGCTAACAAGATTACGAAAGTATCTACTGATAGAGGTACAAGATTTCACGATCTAGTGGAGAAATATCTTTTAAATAAGGATATTGATACTATAGATGGTGTACTACCAACAACTAAAGCATTATTCCTTGCTGCCAAGGATTCTATAGACAATATAAATAATATACATGCTTTGGAAAAACCACTGTATTCTGAATACTTTGGCATTGCTGGTAGAGTTGACTGTATTGCAGAATACAATGGCGAGTTAGCCATAATAGACTTCAAGACATCCAAAAAAATCAAACCTGAGAAGTGGTTGGAAAACTATTTCGTACAAGAAACTGCATACGCATGTATGTACTACGAAATGACAGGCACTGCTGTAGAGAAGATCGTAACCTTAATGGTTGCTGACAATGGAGATGTTAAAGTTTATGAAAAACGCAACAAAGGTGAGTATATTAAACTTCTTACCAAATATATCAAAGAATTCGTCACCCACAAACTTAGTGAGTATGGAGAAAGAAGTTAACGAACTATTGAAAGAGAAATTTCTCTGTCAGAATAAGTTCACTAGTGATATTGAATCACTCGTGAGTGGCCGTTCTGAACTCAATTATATTGAGGCAATTATTAGTTACTGCGAAGAGAAAAACATTGAATTTGAGTCTGTAGGAAAGTTAATTTCTAAACCTCTCAAAGACAAGTTGAAAGCAGAAGCTACAGAATTAAACTATCTTAAGAGAACTTCGAGATCTAAATTACCGATATGATTTTTTGGATTGGGTTCACTCTCATGTTTTTTAATGAGGGTTTCGTTATGATGCGACACGTATCGCCGTGGTTCGCAAAAAGACGAGATGGGTTTATTAACAGATTTGGCGACAATATCTGGTATAGACTTCATGGTACTTTAGATTGGCTGTGGATATCACTTGTAACATGTGGTATAATAGTCAACCCTAACAGGGTAATACCTATAATAGCGTTAGCTATTTTTTGGGGTCTTTCCTTCGGGATATTCTACCTGCCGAGGTGGATTAAAAAACGCTAAACCCTTATAAATACTAGTATATCAGAGTCTAAACATGAGTGATTTTTTCAAGTCTCCTGTCGTTCGTGCCGCTATGGCCGAGATACAGGAATTGCAAGAAGATATTATGAGTGGAATTGTCTCCTCTGGATTCAAAGAATCCCCTACCAGTGATGCTGGAAGGAGACATATCAAGAATATGAAAAAACTTCTCGATAAACAGAGGAACTTTATGTTTCGTCTGAAATTGGAGAATGATGACCCTGATGCTATTGCGATGAGAGAGCAGATTTTAGAATCTGCAAAGTTTTTAGGTCTTCAGCCTGGTCAAGATATCAATTCTTTTTTTGATCTCTTGGGTCAGACTTTAGAAAAGTTGGAAAACAACTTGCCTAAGGACTGATTATTCGGTATAATACAAACAATCCTAACAATACAAACATACGGAGAATACTAAATGTCATTTGCTGCATTAAAGAAACAATCTAAAGCAGGATCTCTCACAGAGAGATTAATGAAAAAAGTTGAGAAACTCAACGAAAAAGGTGGTAAGAATGTTGATGAACGTCTTTGGAAACCAGCTGTAGATAAGGCGGGTAACGGATACGCAGTTATTCGGTTCCTTCCTGCACATGCTAATTGTGAACTTCCTTGGTCACAAGTTTGGAGTCATGCCTTTCAGGGGCCTGGTGGTTGGTATATTGAGAACTCTTTAACCACAGTGGGTAAAGATGACCCTGTTGGAGAACTAAATCGTAGTCTCTGGAACAGTGGTCGTGAATCAGACAAAGACATTGCACGTAAGCAGAAGCGTAAGCTTTCTTACTATGCAAACGTTTATGTAGTGAAGGATTCAAGTAATCCTGAGAACGAAGGAGGAGTATTCCTTTATAAGTTCGGTAAGAAGATCTTTGATAAGATCACTGCTTCCATGCAACCAGAATTTGAGGATGAGGAACCAATCAATCCTTTTGATTTCTGGAAAGGTGCCAACTTTAAGTTGAAGATTAAACAGGTTGCAGGATTCTGGAACTATGATAGTTCAGAGTTCGGTAAGGTTGAATCGCTTTTAGATGATGATGCGAAGTTAGAAGAGATCTACAACAAGATCTATGACCTTAGTGAGTTCACTGCTGAGGATCAGTTTAAACCATATGAGGCTCTGAAGACTCGTCTTGACACAGTTCTTGGTACTAAACTACCAACTGGTTCATTACGTTATCAGGATCCAGAGGTTGCTGATGAAGACAACCATCGTGAGGTGGCTGCTCCTGTTGATGAGGAGTTAAGTAAATTAACTGCCGCAGCTAAGGAGGAGACGACGGAAGAAGAAGATGATGCATTGAGTTATTTCCAACAACTTGCAGAATCATAAAAAAAGGGGGTCTTACGACCCCTTTTTTATTGCCCACTAAGTCTTGGGTTATCTGCCCATTTGTCCGATCTGGACAAGTATTGAGACGATTTCTTATATGTCATTATTGATTGCATGTCACTTACAATGATATCTAGGAATCCTTCTTTCAATATTCGGATTCTTCTCTTGGCATCATTTTCGATTTCTTCATATTCATAGTTAGATACTGGTATGATATTACTATGAGTGATTACATTGCCATTAGAGTCTTTAACTGTTCCTGCATCATCTATTGTAGATAGTGCATTTAATGATGTAGATCCACTATAAGAAATTTCTGTTTGTCTACTCTTGTTTCTTTCTAGGTATCTAGCTTCAAAGTTGGAGTCTACTACCAATCCTTCTGGAACTACTATTCTTTGATTATCATCCCTCATCAGTCCCGTTAGATAATGATGAGTTTGTTGTAATTTCTCTTCACTGCCGTATTTGTCTAAGACAAAGTTCTGAAAATCCGTATCATCAAGTGGCCACTGGTCTCTTACCTTAGTAATATTATTAGTAGTTAATACAACCCAATCAAAACGAGGATCGCCATATACGTCATAGGCAACCTCTTCTGGTCTTTTATTACCAAGAATCATATAATCTTCAAAAGCCGTGACGACACTCATCATGTCATCACGGATTTTTGGTCTTCGGAAGATGTTCTTTACAGTAATATATTCATCATTAGATGACCTATCGGCCATTCTGGAGACGTATTCTAAATTTGGAAAATATGAGAAATAACCTTGCATTTTAGTAACCTACGTCTGAGGATGATGTATCATATTGTTTGATCAGACTGATCGGCATTAGATCACCAAGTATTTCATCCTTGGAAGTGCCTTCGGGGTTATGCTTTCGCTTGTTTTGTACGTCAGGACTGTAATCGGTGTTATATACTGGTTCTAATTCTTGGAAACTTAATGATAGAGTTACGGATATTGGTTGACCACCTTCATATGCCATCCATTGTCCCTCTGGTGCATAGTTAACAGTAACGTTGGTACATGCACAGGGTTTGAATTTATTTACACCCATAATATTTTTGTTTCCAGCAGTAACATACCTTAGTCTGAATATGTTTGGTGTTCCTAAGAAGTATGAGGGCCCACCAGCTTTACCTGTTCCTGATCTTTGAGTGTTATCCATCAAACCTGAACTAATTTTTTTCAATTTTCTGGGAGCAGACCATTGTTTAAATGCACGAATGATCATTCTGACATTATGTGCTTCTAGTGGACTTCGGGGGCTTAATGTCCAACTGAATTGGAAACTCCTTAGTCCTACTCCAGCAAATAGAAGTTCTGTGTTTGAGTTGGCGATAACACCCACACTTCTTTGCATTATATCTTCTGCAGATACGTCAACTCCCTGATCAGCAGCTAATTGACTCATTTTGTTCGCCATCATGTCAGTTCTACCACTAGACTGACTGGACATATCAATCTTTTGAGACCATTTTCTGAGGTGTTTGCCCATACCACCAAGGTCAAATGTTAACCAACTGGATATTGCCTGTTTACCTGTTTGTTGAATGGCTCCAATAGCTGCGAGGTTCATATTTTCTTCACCCCACTCTCTTGCGTTGGCATCTAACATACTGCCAGGCATTGGTAGTTTAATTCCAGCACCTAATTTCTTTTTATATGGTGACATTCTTGAAGCACCGAATGCTAGACCACTTGATCTTTTCTTTCCAGGCTGGTACATCCCACTACCCGTAGAACCTTTAAATGCCTCTTGGTATGGAGCTTGGTATGCATAACATTGGAAGAACATGTGATCCATATTACTTGACATATCCATAGGATATTTCACGATTTTTTTGAACATCATATCATCACCATTCAACATCGCTTCTGCTGTAGGCTGCATAGCATTTTGACCTTGACCCAATCCCCTACCAGTCATATTGTAAATACCTTGAGCAGTATTCTTTAAGTTGTTCAAGACTCCACCTGCAATGGTAGATGCAAGTCTATACATACCGTTCTCTTGAAAGTTATTATTTTGCCTAACTAGACCCGATGAAACTTCTTGGGATCTTGCAGACTCCTGAAGCCAATCATCATATGTGTCTTCAATGCCATCACTATAACCTGCTTGACTCATCCAAGGTTGTTTAGCTTCACCTGTTGCTTTTACATGATTTATTGTTGCTGTTTGAACATCCTCATGCATTAACTTTTGGTCGTCTGGACTTAAGTAAGCTTGATTTGTTGTTCCATTAATAACTGATGGACTTATTTCTGCTTGATCTACTATACCGTTCGTGTATATTGGATTTCTATCTTTCTTTAATTCTCCAACAGTATCAACTGGTCTTATTGTTGTGTTTCCGCCTGTCTTGTGAAATACTTTATACTGTTCTAGTTCGCCATTGGGTTTACCTTGCTGAATCTGGTGACCAAGAGAGATCTCAGCTCCAAATTCGGAGTTCATGATGATTTTTGAAAAATCAACCTTTATAGATCCGTATGCTACTGCCATTAGGTTCGCCAGTTAAATGCTCTGTGTTTAGGGTATTTTCTCCCAGAGTTGTGCATAAATTTTTCAGTGGGGAGAAGAGATATTGCACCCCAATCTTCAGTTTCAGGTACTCTATGTAGGTTGCCAATACCTGAATATAGGTATTTGTGCAAACTATTCTTAGGCACAGTTGTACCTTTATTTAGTAAGCCATTTGCAACTGAGTCTCTATAGTCGGGATTTATATAATGTAAGTTACATCCTAACCACCCATCATGATCTATTCTCAACACAACTGCTAGGGGTTGAACGTCCCAAAACTCATACTTCTCAGGCCATTTAACTCCATATGAAAAGAAGTACATACCATACATTTCAAAACCTTGTGTATCATTAAGACTTACATTATCTTCTTGTACAGATGATAAAGCACCTTCTAATTGAGAAACGTACCAGTCTCCACTTCTATTCTTTTTGCCAACTGATTGGCGGATTTCTTCTGCAATCATGATATTCCTAGTTCTTTTTCGGTCATGATTCTAAATTCATACTTCCTATCAGCACAGTAGGCCTCTGCTGCTTTGAATTTTGCTTGATTAACAACGTATGTTTGAACTTCATATGCCCATGATTTAGTTCTCTTTTTGGGGTTTTTCTTGGGCATTTTGAGTTGTTTTGCGGGTTTAACTTCAATAACAACATTTCTCATTTTCCCCAGTGCATCTCTATATTTGATAAAGAAGTCGGGGAAGTACCTGTGTACTTTATTATCTAATGGACTCTTATATGGAATCCAGAATTCTTCAGATTGCCATTGACTGATATTTTCAGTTAGATCACAATACTCCATGAATTTCCTTTCCCAAAGTGATCTATAAATGATCTGTGTTGGGTCACCCTTGTACTTCTTAGGTCGTTTTGGACGAAATTTCCCTTTATAAGCCATAAAAACTCATATACATAGTATGGTAGAAGTCATAGTTTTATTTAGATGGGCAAACTACAAAACCGCTATTTCAATAAGTCAGAATTAGTTGCAAGGACAACAACGGCTGATCTTGAGCCTGGATATGAGGAGATTCTTGAAGAAGGTGATCAGGTAGATTTTAAGATTCCCTATAATTATGATAACCATTTTACTAAGGATAGATTTCAATCCTTAATGTATAATAAGGATTCTTATCAAGAATTATTGAGTTTTCAGGATGCTATAGGTGCCCCTTCTTTATCAAACTTCTTTAAGGTGACGATGGATATTGCAAAGGAGAATCCCACCCCAATAAGGAATTTTCCTGGCGATAGTAAGCAAGTAACAATAACTGATAACGAACAAAAGATGACGGCCCAAGGGTTAAACCAATGGTTGACTAGTGCTGGACTTCTTGAGGGTAATGATAAGATTAGGTATGAGATGTTAGCGAATGAGGCGATGTTGCCTGGAACTAACATGGCAGTTGTTCAGGAACAGGGTAGTAGACAGGGAATAACAGAAAGATTTGCAACACAGAGACAATATACTAATATTCAAATAGGGTTTTATGTTTCTGCTGACTATAAGGTTTTGAGACTATTTCAGGAGTGGATTAACTTTATGAATCCACTATATGTTACACAAAATGGAATAAAATCTCCTCATGCATTTCCTGGCGGTTATCCAAATAATGATGAGCAGTACGCTTATCATAGGTTTAGATATCCAATGGAGTATAAGAAGAATATATCAATTACTAAGTTTGAAAGAAATATGGGAACGGGTGCAGGTAAAGGTGGTAGACACAATATTAGTAGTATAAAAGCTAAACAGGGTATAGACTATGTGCCTGAGGCAATCAGTTATAACTTTGTTAATGCTTTCCCAGTATCCATACAAGATATACCTTTAAACTATCAAGCTGGACAAATGTTGCAATGTTCTGTAGAATTCTCTTATGATAGGTATTATATTGTCAATAATACTGGTCTACCTCAGAAGGATACCCCTGCTAGAGGTGGACAGTTAAGTGAAGCAGACGGAGGCACTTCCATCAACTAAACCCCTCTAAATATTAACGAATAATTACTAAATTATGCCTTTACCAAAAATTACTACGGCTGAGTATGAATTGGAATTACCTTCAAGTGGTAAGACTATTAAATACCGACCATTTCTAGTTAAAGAAGAGAAGATTCTTATACTTTCACTCGAAACAAACGATCAAAAAGCGATAACCAGTGCTGTTAAACAGGTTTTAAAGAATTGTGTTTTGACCAAAGGAGTTAAACTCGAACAGTTACCAAGTTTTGACATTGAATATATCTTTCTAAATATTCGTGGAAAATCTGTTGGTGAGTCGATTGAACTTCTTGTTACATGTGGAGATGATGGCAAGACAGAAGTACCTGTAGAGGTTGCTATTGATGAGATAGAAGTTACTAAATCTAAGGATCATACTCCTGATATTGAATTGGCAGATGGTTATACTGTACGGATGAAGTATCCTTCAATGAGTCAATTCATAGAAACTAACTTTAATCAGGATGATGATGACGCAGTAGAGAAATCATTTGAGATTATAGCTTCCTGCATTGATATGGTTTATAATGCTGACGAGGTATTTGCTGCCTCTGAGTGTACTAAGAAGGAATTGAAAGAGTGGGTAGAATCTCTTACATCTTCACAGTTTGCTAAGATTGAAAACTTCTTTGAGACAATGCCTAAGTTGACTCATACTCTTGAGGTTGTTAATCCCAATACTAAGAAGAAGAATACCATTGAGTTAGAGGGTCTAACAGATTTTTTCGGTTAAGTATGTCTCATATTGATCTTGAGACATACTTCAGAATCAACTTTGCTCTCATGCAGTACCATAAATACTCATTATGGGAAATAGAGAATATGCCTCCTTGGGAACGAGACATTTATGTTGGACTTCTTAGATTACATATCGAGGAAGAAAACCTAAAACAAAAACAACGAGAAGCACAAGCAGCCAATGGCTAAATTTAAATCCTCACTAAAATCGTTAGGAAAGAATGCCAATCGTATGTCCAGTAAGGTCAGACGGAAGGGTGGGTCTCTTTTAGGTGATAAGAAGAAGAAGGCAGTTAAGTCAACTAGAAAAAGTTTATATGGTTCAAAGATAAAGGGTAAGAATATATTAAAGGGTACTGGTAAGAAGATAGGGCCTATCAGAGCAGATCTTAAAGGTGGTGGTATACGGAAGATTAATAGATTAGTAGAGACAAGAGTTCAGAACCTTGTTCCAAAATTATCAGAAAAGATTGAGGCTAAAGTAGATTCCTTTGATCCTAATAAGTTCATGGGTAAGATCTTTGATGGTGGATTGGATTCATTGAGGGGTTTTGGGTCTAGTCTTGATGGAATGAAGGGTTCATTAGGAAAGACAGTAGACTTTATTAGTAAAGCAAGTGAACTAGCGGGTAAATTTATTGATAAATTATCAAAGGCTAAGGCAGGTAAAGGTGGTGGAGGTTTCTTTAAGACAATGATAAAGGGTGTTGCTCTTGCTGGTGTTGCTGCCCTTGCAGTACCCGCTATAGCTAATGTAGCTCTGTTTGGTGGTGCTGTTACTGCGGGTAAGAATTTATTTAAGGGTGGTTTAGACTTTATTAAGGGTAGATTCAAGAAGAAGAAAAAGGAGAAGAAGAAGGAAGAAACTAAAATTAAGAAAGACAAGAAGAATCTCTTCAAGGGTGTATTGGAGAAGTTTGGCAATACCTTGAATTTCTTGAATCCTCTTGGTAAGGGGAAGAAGACTCAGACAATAAAGTCGGAGATGTCGAAGCGAGAGAGTATCAGTAGTGAAGATGGTTTCCGTGAAGGTTATAATGTAAGTATATTGAATAAAGAAGGCCGTAAAGGTCAGATCTATACTCTTAAGATTGATAAACATAATGGTAAAGTTATTGGTGGCCCAGACAATGAAGTAACTCGAGCCATTACTGATAAACTTGACGAGAAAGATGACTTATCGAAGCGATATCGTGAAAATAAGAAGATGGGTAAGAGGGATGATAGTGATAAGGCGGAAGCAAAAAAATTAAAAGAACAAATTAATACACTACGAAAAGACATCAGAGAACTGATGATGGCTGGTGGTGAGGGAATAGAAGTAAAGGATGTTAAGAGGTTTAAAGGAAAGGGACTTAATCTTGAAGCTATAGTTGAAAAAGGTGAAGCGGGTGAAAAAGGTAAGAAAGGTGTAGATGGTAAGAAAGGCGGACTGGGTAGTTTCATACAGAATACTACATCGAATGTTAAGAATGTTGCTGGAAAGATTGTCAAGTCTACTCCACAGTATAAGTTGTTTAGTCTTGTTAAGGAGAATAAAGAGAACATCAAGAAGATAGCAGCAGGAGCTCCTAAAACAATTACACAACAGGTAGGTAAGGCTAAGAAGAAAGGTGATGGCCTGTGGGATAAAGTTAAAGGTGGAGCTGGTTGGCTTGCTGGTGGACTGAAAGGTATGGTTAATAAAGCTTTGGGATTGAGAAAGGAAATGTCGAAAGAGATTGCTCAACCTGCTCAAGGCGGTAAAGGTGGTGGCGGCGGTGAAGGTCAAGTTGTACCTTTACAGATGCCTGTTGCCAAGGGTAAGAAAGCTCCAAAACAGGCTGTAATGCAGAAATCAAAACCAGCAAATAAGGTTCCTGCATTGATGCCAATTGATCAGAAAAACATTCATGTTCCTTATGCAAAGTCTACATTTAATATAGTGGATGCAATGTAATGAAGACATCAATATCGACATTAAAAGTTCATACAAAGGCAGCTAAAGCGGTTGATACGGCAGAAGGTAGTATCAAGAGGTTTAAGTCTTTCTTGGATACACGGAAAGATAAGTTACCCACTCCACCTCAAGAATCTACCATTCAGAAGGCAGCGAATTTTATAACAAAATTTACGCCTGGTAAAGAGAAGAAGGGAGGACTTCTTGGTGGTCTCATGGGCCCTGCTGGTGCTTTACTGTTACTTCCTATGTTACTTGGTGCAGGTGCAACAGCTTCTGCAGCGAATGTGACTGGTAATCTTATGGGTGCTTATGGTGGTGACGGTGATGCCATTAATAAGGATATTCAGAAAGAACAAAAAGTAAAAACCAAAGGACAAAAAGACTTCAATACCGCAGTAGATCAGGGTAAGGAATTAAGTAAGGATCAAGTAGATAATATTAAAAATATAAAGAAAGATAAGGAAGCTGGTAAGAAACCCACTGAAGATCCATTAGTTCAAGAGGATCAGGATGCTTTATCACAAGAACAACCTTCTAAGATAGAAGCAGTTTCTGGAACAAGTGATGTTGGAGACTATGATGTAAGTGTCAAGGATACTAATACTTTTGGTGAATTGGTTGCTCGGTTTGAAAAGTTGGCCAAAGCAGGGTCGTTTATGGAGGGTAAACCTGAAGTAGTTGGTGGTACTCTTGGCCAAAAAGTAAAAAGCATAGGTGCTGGAATCTTAGATTACATGACATTTAATGCTTTTGATTTTGATAAGAAGAATAAAGAGAGAAAGGATGGTAAAGATGGTGATATTATAGAGGTTCCTATAAAGGTAGGATCTGTTGAACCTCAAGAAAGTATTATGGGTAAGAAGAAAAGTGGAAGGGGTACTATGGATACTGGGAGTGCGGATTTCGCTGCCTTAACTGCTGTTTCTGCGTTGGAAGCTGGAGATGATCAAGCAAGAGCGGATGTTGCACAGTCAATATATAATAGACATGCTGATGGATATGTGCCTGGTGGTAGTATTAAAGATGTAGTTACTGCCGATGGTCAGTATCAACCTGCATATATTGATCCTAATGTATCCAAAGGGCCTGGTACTAGGGTATCTGATGAATTTAAAAATATCACAGATAAGAAGAGTGCAATAGTGGCAATGCAGTCTTACTATTGGAGAAGATATAACGAAAAAGTAAGTAAGAAGCGTATGGAGGATTTGTATGATAGAACTGCTAGGGCAATACAGGATCCAGAATTACAAGAGAATGCTGCAAGACATGTTGGTGGTAGAACTGAATTTCTTGGTGGTAAGGTAGAGGGTAGTGATGTTGTGGATAGGGGTGGACTAGAAGATAATGCTTTCTACCAAGATTATGGATCTGGAAAACAATTAGAAAGAGGTGCTGTTGTAAATCCATTGTTGATGAGTGATGCATCTACTATTCAGGGAGTATCAAATCCTCCTGAAATGACTCCTCCCGAACAATATCCAGAATATGATGTTGCTTCTATGAATGCTGGAAGTCAACCCGTTACTGTTGCAATGCATATGCCACCACAGAAACAACCTGCTGCCGTTGGGCCTGGTGGTGGAGGATCAGCAGCTCCTCCAGAAATTCTCCCTGTAGGTGAGAGTTCTGGTGATATCTTAGCAATGATACAATTACAAGGTTTAGGGGCCTCATAATGTCAAGTCTTAATAAAGTTCAATTTAAGAAATGCAATGTAACTCCTGATCAGGAAGTTAAGTTTCAAAAGGGACAGAGTAGTGACTCTCAACAGAGTGGTCTTACTGCTGAGAGTATTACATCTAAAATTTGGGCATTTGATTACTTTGAGGATATACTTTCTCCTGCAATCACTTGTTATATAAGGGTATCTGATACCACAAATATGCTTAGTAGGATTCCATTGAGGGGATATGAAAGGGTAGATCTTACTATTGGAACCAATAATGGTGATATATCCTTTGGTAGTGGTGATGATAAAGACAATCCTCTTTATATAACTGGTATTGAAGAAGTTAATAAGAATGAAAATCAAGAAATTTTCACTATATGCTGCAGTTCGTTGCAGAATTTAATGAATGAAACTGTTAGATGTCAAGAAAGATATAAGAATGCTGAGGTTAGTACGCATGTAGAGAAGATCCTTAAAGATGTATTGATGGTTCCAGAGGATAGGTATTCTATAGAGAAGAGTGCTACTAAGTATGAGTTTATTGGTAATACTAGAAAACCATTTTATCTTATTACTTGGTTATGTCCTAAAGCACAACCAGCAAAGACTGGTAAAGTGGGCGGAACATCTGGATTCGTATTCTATGAGGATTATGATGGATTTAAGTTTAGATCAGTCGATAACTTGATTGCCTCGACTGAGAATGTTGATTCTAATTTACTTGTAGGTAAAGGAGATGATGCCCCAAGTATAGAGACATATACTTTCACATCATTTATTGATGGTGCAGATGAGGATGGTAACGATCATAAGATAATTCACCATTATATTGATAAGACAACAAATCTACAAAAAAATCTAAGAGTTGGACTATACTCTAATTTGACATATTTCTTTAATCCAAACGATTGGAGTACGAACGTAATTCACCATAAATTGAAGGATGAACTAGATCAGGAAGGTATGAGTACCACTGGTGATCAGATTCCTATTCCTGCAGGGGATATCACGAATTTCGCTTCTAGACTTTTGGTTAGGGTTGGTGATAAGGGTATGTTACAACCCTCGTTGAAAACTGATGATGATGGCGATCCAGAAGGTTCTGGTAGACAAGATGAAGACATGGCTAGAGCATTTTCTAGGTACACATTACTCTTCACACAGTCACTAAATATAACTGTACCATGTAATATTAGACTGCGTGCTGGTAATGTTATTAAGATAGTTGTTCCTAAATCTGGGCCATCTGATTCTTCTAACAGTGCTGGTAAGGTTGACCAGAAAGAAGTTGATCAAACCCTTTCTGGATTCTATTTAATTCGTAGTTTAAGGCATCATTTTGAGTTAAAAGAGGGCAGTAATGTTACTTCCCTAAATTTGATACGAGATTCATTTGGTCTTAACTAAGGAGATTTACTCATGAAAAGTATAGAAGAGCACATTGCAAAAGATAAAGAGATCTTGGATGATCCTACAACTAGTCCTGCTGCACGTAGGCATGTTGCAGAAGAACTCCATGAACTAGAAGTATATGAAGAGCATCATCATGAAGAGATAGTAGCAGGAGATCATCACGATCCTAATACTATTGAATTATTCTGTGAGATGCATCCAGACGAGCCTGAGTGTTTAATCTATGATGATTAATGCGTAATGCTAGACAGTGCCCTATTAAAGACCAACTTTGTTGGAAGAGACGGATTTGTATGGTGGATCGGCCGAGTCGCTCCACCTAAAGTTTGGCGTGACAAGTCAACTGATACAAATGCGGGATGGGCGTTCAGGTGTAAAGTTAGAATTATAGGTTATCATCCATTTGATGATAAGATTTTAGCAGACGAAGATTTACCTTGGTCACATGTTCTGGTTGATGCTACTTCTGGTAGTGGACAGGCATGTTTAGGTGAAAGCTCTAGAATGGTAGGAGGAGAGACGGTATTTGGTTTCTTCTTAGATGGTGAGGAAGGACAACAA
>Ga0208764_10000739_pt1 | contig 21024 bp, 24 predicted proteins | sample ETNtaG_18_FD_185762 | JGI IMG/M metagenome (GOLD analysis project Ga0208764, IMG submission 185762) | Marine microbial and viral communities from oxygen minimum zone, Eastern Pacific Ocean - ETNP201302SV91 (SPAdes) (version 2) | ecosystem: Environmental > Aquatic > Marine > Oceanic ... | reverse complement strand
TTAGCTTTCTAAAATTTTCGCCTGATCTTTGAATAATATAATCTGAATCTAAAAGAACATCTGGTTCTGATAAAATAAAACCATCTTTCTTAAAAATTTTTTTTATATTTTCAGAGTAATTTTTTGATTTCATTTTCTAGATCCTCAATTGTAACTGAGATTTCTTTACCGCTTTCAAGAATTTTTAATGTTACTTTTCCAAATTTTATTTCGTCGTCGCCATACAAAATAACAGCTGGAGATCCAATCTTATTTGCATACTCCATTTGTTTTTTTAATTTGCCTTCTCCTGGATAAATTTCAGAACTGATATTTGACACTCTAAGTTTATTTAATATTCTAATATATTCTTCGTTTTTTTTTTTATCAAAAACACATATGACTATTGGTCGTGTAGTCTTTATTTTAAAATCTTTCTTTTGCATCAAAGCAAACACGAGCCTATCAAGGCCAATTGATATTCCAGTTGCGGGACAATCAAAATTTCCGAAATTGCTTACTAGGTTATCATATCTTCCTCCCCCACCAATTGATCCAAATTGAATGGCTTGTCCTTTTGAGTTTTTTACCTCAAAATTTAAATTAACCTCAAAAATAGGTCCTGTGTAATATTCCAATCCTCGTATAACAGTAGGATCAAATTTATAATTTTTAAAATTATAATCCTGAAATATTTTAACAATTTCCAAAGTATCTTCACTTTCAGGTGTTTTGCTACTTAAAGCATTTTCAATTATTTTGATCTGATCACTTTTAAGATTTGCTCCTTTTGTGTAATCTCCAGATTTATCTTTTCTACCTTCTCCAAGAAGTTTCTTTGCCTCTCCCCATCCGAGTCTATCGATTTTATCGAGGGCACGAAGCGTGATTGATATTTGGTCTTTTGATTTAATTTTTAATTCTTCAAACAACTTGTCTGTAAATTTTCTAGAAGAAATCTTCACAGTGTAATCTGCCTTATCTAGTCCACATCTTTCTAATATCTCAGATATTAATACACAGAGTTCTGCGTCTGCTTGCAAATTTTTTGTTCCTACATAATCTGCGTCGAATTGCAAGAATTCTCTAAATCTGCCAGGCCCTGGTTTTTCATTTCTCCATACGGTTCCTAATTGATAACGTTTAAAAGGTTTGGGAAGCTCAAGGTAATTTTTTGCAACATACCTTGCCAGGGGAGCTGTAAGGTCATACCGAAGTGATAACCATTTTTTTTCATCTTTAAAAGAAAACACTCCTTCATCTGGTCTTTCCTTATCAGGTAAAAATTTTCCAATGCTATCCGTGTACTCAAAGCTTGGCGTTTCGAGATACTGAAAGCCGTAATTGATCATAACTTCTTTAATATTAGAAATTACAAAATCACGGATTAATAATTCTTTTTCCTGTCTATCTACAAAACCTAAAGGTAATTCCTTTGAGGGTCTAAGATTTTTTTCTTTACTCATTTTTTTGGTACAGCAGGGTGGATTCGAACCACCGACCCCTAGTTCCACAAACTAGTGCTCTAACCTACTGAGCTACTGCTGCATAACTCCTTTTTATATTATTTGTTAATAAATTTATATTTTAAATATGTAATGATTTAGCTAAGCAATAGCCTAGCATGTGCAAAATGATGTTTTGCATTTAGGATGTTTGTGATTTTTAAATTCTCAATCATTGCTGCAAAGTAGCATAATTTTTCCACTTTGCAACAATAGATTGTATGCAATTAAACTTTTTGCAAATTAACTGCGGAAGGACCTTTTTGACCAGTCTCAACATCAAATGTTAGTTCGTCGCCTTCGTTTAGCTCCAAGCTTGCTGCTTGAGCTGCAGAAGAATGAACGAAAACATCTTTTTCTTTGTCTTCTCGTTCAATAAAACCATAACCCTTTTGAGGGTTAAACCATTTTACTTTTCCTTTTATACTCATGTTATTTCCTTTCTTTGTTTATTGTAAATTCATTGATAGCCAATCTAACAACAAATTTTATTGGGGCAGTTCAAATCAAATATTAATAAGTTATGTCCCAAATTTTATGAAATTTATTGAAATATGATTAAGCTTTTTGCAGATTTACTGCGGAAGGACCTTTATCACCGTTCTCAACTTCAAATGTTAATTCATCGCCTTCATTTAAATATTTTAGGCCTGCAGCTTTAACCGCTGTATGATGAACAAAAACATCTTTTTCTTTGTCTTCTCGTTCAATGAAACCATAACCTTTTTTTCCATTAAACCACTTTACTTTACCTTTAAGACTCATTTACTCGTTCCTTAGTTATTATTAATATATTGTAGATAATCTACAATAATGCACCTTTAATAGATTTTATTCAGATATGTCAAGATGAAATATATGTGAAAAAATATGGTATAAATTTATTTCATTATGAAAAAAATCATAATTTCATTATTTTTGAATTTGGTAATGTGCAGCGTATTATTTGCCGAATCCTACTATTTTAATAGGTGTAAATTATCAGATATTCTTTCCGCTAACTATTCAATAGATTTGAGTGAAAAAATGATCAATATAAAATTAGAAGCTGCAGATGGTTCTGTGCAAAAATTTTCGGATCCAATAGGATTAATTGAAAAAGATAGAATCACGAGCAAAAAAATCAAAAGCAGAAAAAGCGAAGATGCTTTTTTTGTTTACTATTTAGACTCTAAATCTAAATCAGTAATTAAACAAAATTATAAAAAAGAAGTTGGTATTGGACTTATTAGACCTTATGGGCCTCCAAAAAATACTTACTGCGAAATTGTTAAAGCAGATTGGAATATGGAAAAAATAGCAGCCGATAATGATGATAAAGCAAATGAAAAAATAAAACAGCTTCAAGAACAAATGTTAAAGGAACAAAGCTCCTCGACTCAATGCCAAGGAAATGACTACAATCTTTGGACAGATTGCGTGGGTACAAAATCTGATGAAAAAGGATTTAAATATATAGGAAATTTCAAAGAGGGAAAAATTATAAAAGGCACAATTTTATATCCTGGAAACTCAAAATATACTGGAGATCTGAAAAACGAACAGCCACATGGGCAAGGAACTTTTATTTTTTCTGATGGATCAAAACATTATGGCGAATGGAAAAATGGAAAAGGTGAAGGGAATGGAACAAAAACTTGGAAAGATGGCAGAAAATATTCTGGAAAATTTAAAAATGACAAACCAAATGGCAAAGGAACTTTTACTTATTCTGACGGTTCAAATTATGTTGGCGAATGGTTAGACGGAAAAAGACATGGGGAGGGAACTTTGACTTATTCAGATGGAAGAGTGTACGTAGGTGAGTTTGTTGATGGATTAGAGCATGGTGAAGGCACTTGTTTTAAAAAAGATGGATCAAGCATCAAATGTAAAAAGGATATTAGTTCTACAGGAAGAAATACTCAAAACATTTTAATTCTAGGAAAAAAATGGATCAAAATCAGTGAGTTTGAAGATTCTGTTGGAAAAGCAAAAAAAACTACTGATATGCTAGAAGCTGAATTTGAAAAAAAAGCATATGAATTTTGTTCAGAAACAAAAAAATTTAAAATACTTAAAAAAAATATTGAAATAATTGAATACGATGAAACGCCGGCCATTGGTTTAGAGCCTGTCGTTAAACTTGGTATCGATGGAACGATTGAATGCAAGTAAATTATTTAGAAAACAAATTAATAGTTCAAAACGGTGGTGGCCAGGGACGGAATCGAACCGCCGACACAAGCCTTTTCAGGGCTCTGCTCTACCGACTGAGCTACCTGGCCTAATTAAAATCTAAATATTATTCTGCCTTTAGTTAAATCGTAAGGAGTAACTTCAACCAAAACATTATCTCCGGATAATACTCTTATTCTGTTCTTTCTTAACTTTCCAGCAGTATGGGCCAAAACTTCATGATTATTTTCGAGTTTAACTCTAAACATTGCGTTGGGCAATAATTCAGTTACTTTTCCTTTGAACTCTAAAAAATCTTGTTTAGCCAATATTAATCCTTTTTGTATGAAGTTTTATTCAAAAAAAATGAATAATTCAACATTCAAATTTTGTGTTTTGGAACATATCTTACTTTCCAAGGTTTGCCTAAATCGTGCATAATAACTTCGATAGTTTCGGAAATTAATGTAATCATAGCTCCTCCAGCAAAAAAAATATTTATTTCGTAATTTTTGTTTTCAATCAACCTAGTTTCGATTGTAAGACATTCAAGCGGTTTGCTCTTTTTTTTTTGATTTATATTTTTCGCTTTAGCGTTAAGAACTTCCTCAAATTTTATAGCACACCTTATTCTTTTATTTTCTCTAAAAATTCCTTTTTCAGCATCCTCCCACATAAATCGGTTTATTATCATAATAAAAATTTTGTTTTTTTTTAAAAACACCATATCTTTCACAGTTACAACACTATCCTGCGAATAGGCAGAAATCACTTTAAGATCATTTTGATTTTTTCCGATTAGTTTAAGATTGTTGTCTTTGAAATCATTGCTCATTGCAATCTTTTAATTTGAGCTCCGCAATTTGAGAGTTTTTTTTCAATTTTTTCATAACCTCTGTCTAAATGATATATTCTATTCAAAATAGTTTTATTTGAAGCTACAAGCCCAGCAAGCACTAAACACACTGAGGCTCTTAAGTCTGTAGCTATTAATTCAGCACCATTAAGTTTTTTTTTTCCAAAAATTTTTGCAACATTTCCAAAAACTTGAATATCTGCTCCCATTCTTCTTAGTTCAGGAACATGCATAAAACGATTTTCAAATATCTTCTCTTTTATAGTTGAAACTCCATTAGCTTTGGTCATTAAGACCATAATTTGTGCTTGCAAATCAGTTGGAAAATTCGGATATGGACTAGTTGTAATGTTTGCACTTTTAATTTTTCCTGGCCTAGTTACCACAATATGATTTTTTCCTTTATCTATAACTACTCCCATTTTATTTAGTAAACTAATTTCATTCGATATAATTTCTGGAATAATATTCTTAATTTTTAATCTACCTTTTGTTAATGCGGAAGCTATAATATAAGTTCCAGCTTCAATTCTATCAAAGATTACTTTGTGACTTGTGGACTTTAAACTTTGAATCCCATCAATATTTAAACCTCTAACTCCAGAAAAAGTAATTTTAGCTCCAGCTTTTTTTAAAAAGTTAATTAGATCAATTATTTCTGGTTCAATAGCGCAATTTCGTAATTTAGTTTTACCTTTAGCAAAACATGATGCTATTAAAGTATTTTCCGTGGCTCCAACTGAAATTTTGGGAAATTTAATTACACATCCTTTTAAACCTTTTTTTGCAGAAGCAATTATATAGCCATTTTTAATTTTAATTTTGGCTCCCATTTTTTTTAATGCATTTAAATGCAAATCAACTGGTCTTGCCCCAATAGCACATCCTCCTGGCAAAGAAACTTTGGCGCTTCTATATTTGGCTAGTAAAGCTCCTAAAACTAAAATACCAGCGCGCATTGTTTTTAATAGATTGTATGATGCAAAAGTTTTTAATGGTTTTTTATTTATAATATCTATTTTTTTTTCTCTTTTATTTAATTTAATTGTTGAACCAATCGTTTCCAAAAGCTCAATCATTGTTTCAACATCTTTAACTATAGGTATATTTTTTATTGTAATTTTTTTAGTGGTTAAAATTGTAGAAGCCAATATAGGTAGAGTGGCATTTTTTGATCCAGATATTTTTATCGTTCCTGAAATTTTTTTACCACCTTTTATTTCTAATTTTTGCATTAGATAAAAATTATACTTTTGGTAAAGTGACTCCAGTTTGCTTCATATACTTTCCATCCCTTTTGTCATAAGTAATTTCTGGATTCTCATTACCTTGTAAAAAAATAAATTGCGCAGCGCCTTCATTTGCATAAATTTTAGCTGGCAACGGAGTTGTATTTGAAAATTCAAGAGTGACATGACCTTCCCATCCTGGTTCTAATGGTGTTACATTGACTATAATTCCGCATCTAGCATATGTGGATTTTCCTAAACAAATAACCAAGACATTTTTTGGAATTCTAAAATATTCAACTGTGCTCGCTAAAGCAAAAGAATTTGGTGGAATTATGCATTCCGTTCCAGTCCTTGAAACAAAACTATTATTATTAAAATTTTTTGGATCCACAATTGCTGAATCAACATCTGTAAAAATTTTAAATTCATTAGAGACTCTAGCATCATAACCAAAAGAAGAAAGTCCATATGAAATATTGTTGCCACTTTTTTGCTCAGAAACAAATGGCTTGATCATTTCTTTTTCAATGGCCATTTTTTTAATCCAACGATCGGACAAAACACTCATTTTTTTTCTTTATTCTTGTTAATGTTATTTTTGTTTTGAAATTTTTTTCTTTTTTTAAGATTGCTTCTTAAAGCTTTCGCAACTTGTTGAATTCTTTGTTCTTTTTTTGAATAGATTTGCATTCATTATTATTTTTGGTTTGGGTTGGTCAAATCATCCAAAGTTATTGTTTTAGTTATATCATGAGTCTTAACTTCTTCTTTATCTGAAGAATCTGCTGTCAATAACCGTTTTGCTCGTTTTTGTGCTAAACGTGCTTTTCTTTTTGCTTCCTTCAGCATAGCTCTTTCGCCACGTTTTGATTTATAATCATAATGTATGCCCATATATTCACCATCGTATAGTTTTGTTTTTACTTTGTTATTTAGAGTATTGTCAAGTTACTTAAATATTATGGCAAATTTTAGCTTACCTAAAAACTATATTTTTGATAATTCTAATTTAACGGGAGCTCATATATCTCGGTTGATAGAGCGCTTCCATGGTAACGAGAAGGTCGCGCATTCAATTTACGCTGTGGGCACCACAAAATAAAATTATGAAATTAATACTTAATAACAGATTAAAAAATTTTATTATCATTTTTACTTTATCCATTATTTTCGGATATTTTTTTTCTACAATATACGATTTTGAGCAAAGGGCCGTGGATTCTGCCTTGGTATATTCAAAAATAGTTACTTACCCCGATGAAATTTCTCCTATGAAAGAGTATTTTTTAAAAAGTTGGACATTATTACATCAAATTTCAAATTTTTTATTATTTTTTAACTGGTCCTTTTCTTCTGTTTCAAAACTTTTAATATTTTTAATTACGGTAATATATTTTGTTGGAATAACTCTTGCGGTTAAATCTGCAACTAAGTCGATTTATTTATCGGTTTTGGTCAGCCTAATGATATTAATATTTCAGAAAAACTTTGGTGATGCTGACTATCCTACATTATTTTTTTCAGAACATAGTTATGGAATGTTTAGTTTGGCTATTGTCACTTGCATTTTTGGATGTCTGCTTTCTGGTAACCTATTTTTTGCAGGTTTAATAACCTCAATATTAATAGGTGTGCACCCAATCATTGGAATTTGGATGTTAGGAATAATTTTATTTTCTCTTCTTATAAATAAACTTTCTTCAAAATTCACTTTGAACAAGAAAAAAATTCTAACAGGACTTCTGTCTGGAATAATTATCACAGCTATTAGTTTGGTTTATCATTTTGTATCAATGGAGGAATTTTCGTCTTCTTTTGATCCAGGCAGCTATAACAATTATATGCAATATTGGGAAGGACATAGAAACGAATCTGGTTATCATTTTGAATATTTCGTAAAAACTTTAATACTATTTATTTTTGGAATTCTTTGTTTAAAAGTTTTTTATAATAAATTCGATGAAAATTTTAAGTTTGGAATAATTTGTGTTTTATCCAGTATTATTTTATCAACTTTTTTTTATTTCTTATTTAAATTTTTTCATCCATATATACCGGATTTAGTTCTTAGAACTATGCCTACTCGTTTTGCTACTTTACACTCAGTTATTGGATGGCCATTACTGTTGGGAATACTCTTTGTTTTAGCGAAAGAATTTTCTAAAAAATCTGGTCATATTTTAATTATTTTTATTATTGTGGTCTATAGTATTTCCCATCACAAAGTCTTCTTTAAATTACATAATCTATTTATTAAAAATACATCAAATCAAATAGAATCTATCGAAGAAACAAATTTTTGGAATGATATAAAAGAAATAAAATCCAATGGTTACATTTTAACTACTTATTCCACAAGTGTTGTTTCAATGCGAAAAAGTTTAAAACCAATATTGTTAGATGTGACTTCTTTTGATTTTGTACCTTACTATCCCAATACAGCAAAAAATCTTTCTAGGATAATTGAAAATGTATATGGAATTCCATTTGATAGCCCACCATCAAATATTGCCAATCAACCTTTTTTACTTGATGAGGACATAAAATCAAATTTTGAAAATTATTCCGAAGAAAAGTGGAAAGAGCTTTCACAAGATTATAATTTTTTTGGAATTATTGTGCCTCTCAATTGGCATATAAATTTATTACCTAGCAGAAAAAGCAAGAAGTTCGCCTTTTATATTTTATAAATTATTAATTTCTCACTTCATTCTTGAAATATATTTTTTTTATAAAAAAAGCAATTATCAAAATAATGAAAAAACCTATTATTGGTATATAAATTTCAGGAGATTTAATAACTGGAATAAAATTAATTTCTGCATTTTGATTAATAACTTTTTCAATGCCACTTCCAAGCGCCACGGTAACGAATGTGGTTGGAAGGATTCCTAAAAAAGTTGCAATAATATAATTTTTTGAAGACATGTTAAAAAGAACTGGTAGAATATTCTGTATAGGAAAAGGAGTGCCTCCGCCTCCAATAAATCTAAAGCACATGAAATAGAACATTTCATTTCTATTGAGAAAATTTATAAATTTAGAAAATTTTTCTTTTAATTTATTTTCCACTAAATCGCTAAAAAAAGTTTTTGTTAAACGATATAGTAAAAATCCGCCTAACGTATTTCCAAATATTAGTATTGCTGTTCCCAGCCATTTGCCAAAAATAAAACCAATGATCAAAGTAGGAAGAAGCATAGGACACAACAATAAATTTAGGAAAACTGCGATAAAAAAAAAAATAATTGTCATTAAAAAAATATTATTATTTTTATATTTTAAAATTTCTTCTCTGTTTTCTCTTATAAACTCATAGCTAGTTAAATCTTTAATATCAAAAGTTGAAAATAAAAAATAAATAGCCATAAGAAGGATAATTAAATATATCCCTGCCAAATAAATTTTATAATTTGAAGATTCTAGTTTCATAATACAATTTTTAACTGTACTTATTTGATCTTATTACCTATAAATATCAAAAAATTTTAACAAGAACTAAATAAATCTTATGAAAAGAACATATCAACCAAGTCGATTAGTAAGGAAAAGAAGGCACGGGTTTAGAGCTAGAATGAAGAGAAAAGGTGGAAGAAAGCTTATTGCTAGAAGAAGAGCAAAGGGAAGAAAAAAAATATCTACTTAAAGCTGAATTCTACAATGATAAAATTTAAAAGCCTCAATCAAAATAAAGAATTCTTAAAAATTTTAAAAAGTAGAAGGATGTCTAATAAATATTTCACAATCTATTTTTGCAAAAATTCTGTAAATTCAAATAAATATTTAAATATTAGTTTTGTAACCAAAAAGAAAATAGGAAACGCTGTTGCAAGAAATAAGATAAAAAGAAAATTAAAATCTGCCGTACAAAAAAATTTAGATAATAAACGACTAATTAACCTAAACTATACTTATGTAATTTTTGGAAAAAATAATGTATATAAAGATAAATTTAAACTGATTCTTGATGAGGTAGGCAAAACATTTAAAAAAATAAATCAGATGGCTAGCTATACATGAAAATAATTAATTATTTTTTAATTTCATTAATAAAATTTTACAAATATTTTATTTCTCCATATTTTCCATCTAATTGTAGATATCTTCCAACATGTTCTGAATACTTTATAGATTCCTTAAAATTGCATGGAGTATTTAAAGGTTTGTTTCTTGGAATAAAAAGAATTTTAAAGTGCCATCCAATTAAAATCCTGGGTGGGGGAAGTGGATATGATCCAGTGAATAATTTAAAAAAAGGTAAAAAATAAATGGAAACAAGAAATGTATTGTTGGCAATTATACTTTCTACGTTAGTTCTGATTTTCTGGGCTACTTTTTTTGAAGCTCCTATAGTTGACCAAACAACTAATGAAAAAGTAGTAACAAAAAGTCAGGACTCTTCGTCTCCCTCTATTGACGAAACTGAAAAGGAAATAAAAAACGAAATTACAAGAGATGATGTAATTAATAATACAAATAGAATTAAAGTTGAAAATGGAAATATTAAAGGGTCGATATCACTAGAAGGGGCAATAATTGATGATATTATTTTTAAAAATTATAAAGAAACATTAAATAGCGAAAAAAAAGTTACCTTTCTAAATCCAAAAAATTCTCCAAAAGAATATTTTATTGAAACAGGTTGGGTTTCTGGAGGCGATCAAAAGATAAAATTACCTTTGCTTGATACTGTTTGGAAAAACAAAGGAAGCACTACACTAACACCAAATAATCCTATTACATTAGAGTGGAATAATGGAGAAGGACTAATTTTTACAAAAAAAATAGAATTAGATGACAACTTTTTATTTAAGGTTACACAAAGTATAAAAAATGAATCAAATAATTCTTTTCAATTTTATCCATACGCGCAAATTACCCGAAAGGGAAATATCGAAGGAATGCAAATATATATATTGCATGAAGGTTTTTTAGGAGTGTTTGGAGATGAATTAAAAGAAGAAAATTTCGACGACATTGAAAAAGAAAAATTTTCTATAAGTGCTACAAAAGGTTGGTTAGGTATTACTGATAAATATTGGCTCACTGCAATAGTTCCTGAAAAAGGAAATGAATTTAAGGCTGAGTTCGTAGCTAAAGATGAAAAATACAGAGCTAATTATATAATAAAGGAAGCTAAAATTCTTAATCCAGGAAACTCTATTTCAAATAAAATAAATACCTTTGTTGCAGCAAAAGAAGTTGCTGTTATTGATGGCTATGCTGAACAACTAGGTATAGAAAAATTTGATTTAGCAATAGATTGGGGTTGGTTTTATTTCTTTACAAAACCACTATTTTTTATCATAGATTATTTTTTCAAAATAACAGGTAATTTTGGGTTAGCGATCGTAATTATCACTGCTCTAGTCAGATTACTATTTTTTCCACTTGCAAACTATTCATTTAAATCAATGGCAAAAATGAAAATACTTCAACCAGAGATGCTTAGATTAAAAGAATTACATAAAGATGATAAAACAAAACTGCAACAAGAAATGATGGCTTTGTATAAACGAGAAAAAGTCAATCCTGTCTCTGGATGCTTGCCGGTTCTAATTCAGATTCCATTTTTCTTTGCTATTTATAAAATGCTTTATGTTACCTTAGAGATGAGGCATCAACCTTTCTTTGGTTGGATTAAAGATTTATCCGAGAGAGATCCAACTTCTATTTTCAATTTATTTGGATTAATCCCGTGGGATCCTCCAACCTTTTTAATGATAGGTGCTTGGCCTATACTTATGGGTATAAGTATGTGGATTCAACAAAAATTAAATCCGACTCCTCCCGACCCCATGCAGGCAAAAATATTTATGTTTTTTCCAATTTTTTTAACGATCATATTAGCTCCCTTCCCTTCGGGGCTGGTGGTTTATTGGACTGTTAATAATATACTAACTATTGCACAGCAATGGGTAATTATGAGAGGAACAAAAGTTAAAACAGTCTAATAATGCTACCTGCGGAAAATTTAGAAAATACAATAAAAGAACTTTGGCCAAAAGATGGGCCTTCCAGCCTAGAAGTAGAAAAGTATATTAAAAAATACTCTAAAGAAAAAATAGTAATAAAATGTGGGGGTAAAGTTCTTTTAGATCAATCTCTTTTAAATAACTTAATCGAAGATGTTGTAATTTTGAAAAAGCTAGGCTTGACTCCTATACTTATTCACGGCGGCGGCCTAGGAATTAAAAAGAAGTTAGATGAACAGAATATCAAAAGTAAATTTATTATGGGTTTAAGAGTTACAGATAAAAAAATGATTAATATTGTTGAAAATGTTATGACAGAATTTAACAAAGAAATTGTTAGTGCGCTTGAGAAAAAATCTTGCAAAGCAAAATCTATAACGATAAAAAAAAATAATATAATTTATGTTGAGCAAGAAAATGAAGAATTAGGCTATGTTGGTAAACCAAAAAGAGTAGACTCAAAACTACTTAAAGAAATAATTAAAGAAGATTTTGTTCCTGTAATAGTGCCTATGGGTCTCGATGAAAAAGGAATTGCTTATAATATCAATGCCGATACTGCTGCGGGCGCCATTGCAAGAAGCATCAAATCTAGAAGATTAATGTTATTGACTGATATTGATGGCGTTTTAGATAATAATGACAAATTAATTTCAGAAATTAATACAATAGAAGCTCAAGAGTTAATTAATCATGAAGTAATTCATGGAGGCATGATACCAAAAGTTAAAACCTGTATTGATTCTATCAATAACGGTGTAAGAGCTGTTGTTATTATTGATGGTAGAAAACCTCACTCAATATTATTTGAGTTATTTTCAGATGAAGGTGCTGGGACACTTATAAGAAAATGAAAGATCTTCAATCAATCAAGTTTTGGATTTTTGATTTAGATAATACTTTATACTCTGGCAATACGAGAGTATTTGAACAAGTAGATAAAAAAATGACAGAGTATATTTCTAAAAAACTTAAAGTAGATAAAGAAGAGGCAAGAAAAATTCAAAAGAATTATTTCCATGAATATAACACTACTTTGAATGGGATGATTAAAAATCATAAAATTAATGCACATGAATTTTTAGAGTTTGTTCATGACATAAATATCGAGTTTCTTCAAAAAGACCCTGAGCTTGCAAAAGAAATTAAAAGACTTGATGGAATTAAAATTATATTTACTAATGGATCAAGAAAACATGCTTTAAATGTCACTAAAAGATTGGGTGTTGATCAACTTTTTGATGATATATTTGATATTGTCGATTGCAATTTCATTCCAAAACCTTTGATGGAGCCATACAAAAAATTGGTAGAAAAACATAAAATTGACCCAAAATTATGTGTATTAGTTGAAGATATTGCAAGAAATTTAAAACCAGCATATGAAATGGGAATGAAAACAGTTTGGATTGAAAATAATGAGCCTTGGGCAAGTAAATTTTCGGATAATAATTTTGTTAATTATAGAACAAGTAATTTGCCAGAGTTTTTAAGAAAAATTAATTTATTAAGAGCGGCATAATGAATACTAGATCTTTTGAAAATATTATTAACGAAGCTTGGAATAATAAAAACCAAGTAAATTCTAAATCTAGTAGAAAAATATTAAATGCTATTAGCAAAACTATAGATTTGTTAGATTCGGGTAAAATAAGAGTTTCAGAAAAGAAAAATGATGAATGGCTTGTTAATCAATGGATTAAAAAAGCAATCTTATTAAGCTTCAGAGTAAATAAAATGAAAATTTCTAAAGGTCCTTATGCTGCTTGGTTTGACAAAATCGAAGGTAAAACTCACAAATGGAATGAAAAAAGATTTATTAAAGAAGGTTTTAGATATGTTCCAAATGGGGTTGTAAGAAAAGGAGCTTTTATATCTAAGAATGTTGTATTAATGCCTTCTTTTGTAAATATTGGGGCTTATGTGGATCAGGGAAGCATGATTGATACTTGGGCATCCGTAGGATCTTGTGCTCAAATTGGAAAAAATTGTCATATATCAGGTGGAGCTGGAATTGGTGGAGTTTTAGAACCTATGCAAGCAAATCCAACAATCATTGAAGATAATTGTTTTATAGGAGCCAGAGCTGAAATAGCCGAAGGTGTTATTGTTGGCAAGGGATCGGTTTTATCTATGGGAGTTTATATTGGAGCATCAACGCGAATTATAGATAGAGCAACAAGCGAAATACATTATGGAAAAGTACCAAACTATTCTGTGGTGGTTCCAGGAACCATGCCAAGCAAAAATAATCCGGATGGACCATCATTATATTGTGTAGTGATCGTAAAAAAGGTTGACGAAAAAACAAGAAGCAAAACTTCAATTAACGATTTATTGAGAGATTAAAAAACCCATGTCAATCAATGAATTAAAACTAGCGAAAGAATTGATTCGTCGTCCCAGCATTACACCAAAAGACGCTGGAGCAATAAATCTTTTAGCAAAAAATTTAAGATCACTTGGTTTTAAATGCCAAATCATAAATTTCAAAAATGTAAAAAATTTATATGCAAAACTTGGTAGATTATCTCCTAATTTTTGCTATGCAGGTCATACAGATGTTGTTCCGCCAGGAAACATAAATGAATGGAGTGTAAATCCCTTTAAGCCGACTGTTAAAAATAACAAATTAATTGGTCGAGGAGCTAATGATATGAAAGCTTCGATCGCTTGCTTTGTCGCCGCTGTAAGTAAATTTAAAAAAAAAAATAAAAAATTCAAAGGTTCTATAAGTCTATTAATTACTGGAGATGAAGAGGGATTAGCAATTCATGGAACAAAAAGAGTAGTTAAATACTTAAAAAGAAAAAGAGAGAAAATTAATTTCTGTTTAGTTGGAGAACCAACTAATCCTAATAAACTTGGAGAAATGATCAAAATTGGAAGAAGAGGAAGTATAACTGGACGACTAACAGTAATTGGTGTGCAAGGTCACGTAGCCTACCCGCATAGAGCGAATAATCCATCAAATTCAATGGTTAAAATTTTAAAAAAGTTAAAAGAAATTAAATTGGACAAAGGTACAAAAAATTTTCAAGCATCAAACTTGGAAATAACTAAAATTAATATAGATAATCATGCAGATAATGTAATTCCTGGATCAGCCGAATCGGTATTTAATATTCGATTTAATAATAGACATTCATCTAGTTCACTAAAAAGAAAATTAAATTCAATATTTAAATCAATAACTAAAAAAACTAAATGTAGATTTAGTGTAAAATATGAAACTTCTGGCGAAGCTTTTTTAACAAAGCCTAACAAAACAACTTACATGGTTCAAAATACTATTAAAAAAATTACCAGAATTAAGCCTCAATTATCTACTTCTGGAGGAACGTCTGATGCAAGATTTATTAGAAAAATTGCACCCTGCTTAGAATTTGGTTTAGTAGGAAAAACCATGCATAAAATTGATGAATCTGTTCCTTTGTCAGATCTAAAAAAATTAACTAATATATATTTAAAAATATTAGAAAATTATTTTAAGTGATAAGAGAAATTCAATTAAAAGATAAAGATCAGTGGGAAAAGCTTTATAAAGGCTATGCAAATTTTTATAAAGTTGAAATGAATGACAATATCCTTCAAACCGTTTGGAAATGGTTAAACGATAATAATCATGAGCTTAAAGGCATTGGTTACGAAACTGATGGTAAAATTGTTGGACTTGCTCATTACAGAAGATTGTTAAGACCATTGAAAGGAAAGTATATTGGTTATCTTGATGATATCTTCGTTGATCCAGAATATAGAGGTCAAAAAATTGGTGAAAAACTATTAATTAAAATTAAAGAAATATCAAAAGCTAACGATTGGAATTTAGTCCGTTGGCAAACGGATGAGGATAACTTAACAGCCAAAAAATTATATGATAAAATTGCTACAAAAACAAAAAAAAATGTATATGAGCTAAAATGATTGATAATAAATTAAGTTTTTTCTTTAAACATCAAATTTGGCATGTGGGTGGAACTATAGTTTTATTTTATATAGGAACACAATTCGTTGATCTTCAAAGTAATAATAATACATTTATTGGAATAAGTGCTCTAGGTTGGTTTGTGGTTGCAATGTCTGTGCCTTTAATTCATCAAGTATATGTTTGGATATGCTGGAGATCAGAATTATGTTGGAAATCAATAACTAACACAATTGGATTAAAAGGTTATGTAATACTTTTTTTTATTTTAATTATCTCAAGACTTTCAGCAATTGTTTTATGTTTTGTTGATTATGGATCTTTATATAAACCAGGTTGGTTTGCTTGGATTTTGGCGGGTATTATTTTTATTCCAGGTGCCTATACAATGTATTCAGTAAAAAAATATTTTGGATTTATGCGAGCTGCCGGTGCTGATCATTTTGATCCTAAATATAGAAACATGCCTTTTGAAAAAAGAGGTATTTTTAAATGGACTCCAAATGCAATGTATGTTTTTGCAATAGGAATTCCATTTGCTTTTGCGACTGCAGCAGGATCTAAATCGATGTTTATAGTTGCTATTTATACTTATGTTTCTATTTGGTTACATTATTTTTGTACAGAGAAAGAGGATTTTAAAGTTATCTACGGAAACAATTAGTGAAAACAGGAATAATAACCACCGATACTTACTTAAATCATAATACGGGACAAGGACACCCTGAAAGGGCTGATAGGGTAACTGTTGTTATAGATCATTTAAAAAAAATAAAATCAAAAAATTTAATTTGGAAAAAACCTAAAAAATTTGATCTTAAATATTTAGAATATGCCCATGATAAAAATTATCTGAAAAATGTAAATGAATCATTTCCAAAACAAGGATTAAATTTTTTAGATGGAGATACAATTGTGTCACCAGGCAGCAAGGACGCAGCTAGAGATGCTGTGGGATCAATTTTAACAGCTATTGATGCTGTAATGAAAAAAAACTTTAATAATGCGTTTTGCGCGGTGAGGCCGCCTGGGCATCATGCAGAAAAACAAAAGGCCATGGGATTCTGTGTTTATAATAATGTGGCCGTGGGCGCTTATTATTTATTAGAAAAGTATAAATTGAAAAAAGTCGCAATTATTGATTTTGATGTTCATCATGGTAACGGGACACAAGATATTTTTTATAATAATGAAAAGGTTTTATACATCTCATCTCACCAGTATCCCTACTATCCAGGTTCTGGAGCCGCGAATGAAAAAGGAAATAAAGACAACATATTAAATGTACCCCTGAATGCAGGTACGCAATCACATGAATTTTTAAATGCTTATGAAAGTATTTTTAAGAAACTTAAAACATTTAAACCTGAATTCATTTTGTTATCTGCAGGATTTGATGCACATAAAGATGATCCACTGGCTCAAATTAATCTAGAATCAAAAGATTACTACACTTTAACAAAAAGAATACTAATGCTAGCTAAAGAACTTTGTGGTGGAAAAGTTGTATCTATTTTAGAAGGTGGATATGATCTCAATGCTCTTAAAGAAAGTGTTAATTATCACGTAAAATCCTTATTGGAAAACTAATACTCAATCTTCACTAAATAAAGCCCGCATGCTGGTGCTGGTGGAGCACATTCAACGCGGCTTTTTGATTTAAATGACTTTATGAAATCTTTTAAACTCCATTTAGATTCTCCTAAATATTTTAAACTACCAACCATTGATCTAACTTGTTGTTGTAAAAATGATTTAGAGGTAAACTGTAGAGTAATTTTATCTTTATTTTTTTTTATTAATATTTTTTCCATAGTCTTAATTGGAGATTTGGCTCCACAAGATGAAGCTCTAAAGGTCGAAAAATCATGCGTTCCTAATAAAAATTTAGCTCCCTTTTTCATGGATAATAAATCTAACCTTTTTCGTATATGCCAAGCCTTGTTTTTTTGAAGAGTTAAAGGTGACTGTCTATTAATAATCAAATATCGATAAGTTCTTCTTTTTGCATCATATCTTGCATGAAAGTTTTTATTTGTTTTATTCACCTTTAAAATTGTTACAGGTTTGTTTCCAATATTTTGATTAAGGCCTGATAAAAGATTTTTTTTTTGTACTTTTTTTTTTAAATCAAAATGCGCTGTTTGAGCTAAGGCATGTACTCCGGAATCTGTTCTTCCGGCACCAGTTACAATTACCTTTTCGTTTGAAAAATTAAATATTGCTTTTTGCAACACTTCTTGAATTGATTGGCCGTTTTTCTGAAATTGCCAACCCACAAAAGGTGTTCCTTCATATTCTATTTTTATTTTGTATCTTTGCATTAAATTAAAATTGTTCCTTTATTAATTTTACTGCCTAATAAAAAATCTTTTGCATTTTGTTTATTTTTGCCTTGCCGCTGCAATTCTAAAATTTGAATCGAGTCTGAATCACACCCTATGGTTAAATTCTCATCAATAACTGAACCTGCTTTTCCGTTCTTTGAAGATATTCTAACTCTCAAAACTTTAAAACGTTCATTTTTATATTGAAACCAAGCGCCTGGATTTGGACTTAAACTATGTATATGTCCTAAAACTTTATTAGCATTTAAACTCCAATTAATTTTTGTTTCACTTTTTTCTATTTTTTTTGCATAAGTAGCTAGAGAGTGGTTTTGGTTTATAAATTTTGAATTTCCAGCTTTAATAATTTTTAAGCTTTCAATTAACAAATTTGCTCCCTCTATTGAAAGTTGTTCTTCAATTTCTCCGTAAGTTTTATTTTGATCTAATTCTAGCTCTTTTGACATTAAAACAGGACCGCTATCTAATTTTTCTTCTATCTTCATAATACTTATTCCTATTTTTTTATCCCCATTCATCATTGCTCTTTGAATTGGTGCTGCACCTCTCCATTTGGGCAATAACGATCCGTGAATATTAATAAAGCCAAATTTAGTTTTTGTTAAAAATTTTTTTGGAATTATTTGGCCATAAGCAACTACAATTACTATGTCTGGAGATAATTTTTGAAAAGTATTAAACTCTTCCTCATTATCTAGGTTTTTCGGATTACTGAAATTTATTTCATTTTTTTTACAAAAATTTTCTATTGGTGAGGAATTAATTTTTTGTCCTCTTTTTGATTTTTTTGGAGGTTGAGTATAAACTTTTAAAATATTAAATTTTTCTTTAATTAATATTTCCAAAGCAGGAACTGAGAACTTAGGTGTTCCCATAAAAACTACATTAAGTGTCATTAGATTGTTATTGAAATTAAACTACAATCCTTTCAATTGCTTTTTTTTGTTTTGAAAGTTTTTTTATAATCATTGATTTCTTTAGTCTGGATAAGTAGTCAATGAATAATATTCCTTCTAGGTGATCCATTTCGTGTTGAATGCAAGTAGCAAGCATACCTTCGGCTTTTATTTCTTTTTTCTCACCTTGGTAATCCAAATATTTTATATGACATTTTTCTGGTCTATCAATTTCTGCAAATTGGCCAGGGACCGATAGGCATCCTTCTTCATAAGTTACATGATTTTCAGATCTTTGAACAATTTCTGGGTTTATAAAATACATTGGGTTTCTTGGAGAATCTTTTGGAGCTATATCTAAAACAATAATTCTTTTTGCTACACCAACCTGAATTGCAGCCAAGCCAATTCCGGGAGCTGCGTACATTGTTTCCAACATATCATCCATTAATTTTTGTATATCTTTATCCACCTTCTCAACTATAGAAGATTTTTGTCTTAAGATTTTATTAGGTTCAGTCAAAATTTCCCTTAGTGCCATATAAATATGAGTAAATTATAAGATAATTGCAGTCAAGTGTATGAAAATTTTAATTTTTTAAAAAATTAAACTCTGGCTGGTAAAAATTCGCTCAGTATATTATTTCTTATTTTCTTCAAATTTAGTTGATTTAAAATTTTACTTAAAAAATATATTGTTTCTGGATCCAAGTTATGGACATCATCTTCTCCTATAATTTCTATAATTTTCAACATGACCATGCCTATTTGATTTTGATCAACCAAATTTTGTAAATTTTGTGGAACAGTCAATTCTGATGATAATTCTTCAAAATTTAAACTTTGAGGCAAACTCATGCCATCCACAATCAAAGATTCGAGAACTATGATATCTTTAATTGAAATAAAATATTTTTTGTTTCTTTTTATTTTTTTATAAACAGATTTAAAATCTTTTTCTGTTCTGCTTATTTTTTCATTATCGTCTAAAAAATGTTTTATTACTTTTGATCGATGTAATATATCATTATCAAATTTAACTTTTTTAGAAATTTTATAGTTTCGTTCTATATTGCTTTTTACTAAATCTCTGTAATCCTCTGGAATTTCATTTGGATCTATTGAACGAAGTATATTTGTCATTTCTTCCGAATAGGCTTTACTTAATTTATCTTTTTTAAAAAGATCTTTAAGTAAAAATGTAAAATAAAGTTTTTTCTCAATGTCATCTGCTAATAAAATACTTTGATAAATTAATGCTCTTGCTTTATAGCTTGATAAATTCTTATAAACTTCATTTGCATTTATCAGCTGATTAACATTAAAAAGAATGCTTAAATATATATTAAAAATTTCCTCACTCTCAAAAGATCCTTCGGCCGCTGCCTTTTCATAAGTCAATATAACTTTTTCGTCTTCAAAACTATCGATTTTAATTAAATTTGATGAAGAGAGATATCTCCAAATATATTTATCAGTTTTTTCTTCAGGTTGATATTCAAAACTATTGCTAGTGATATGACTTAAGTAAAAATTAAATAAATTATTATCTAAAATTTTTTGATCTGTTTTTTCTTTAAGACCAAGAAGAAAATAAATTTTGTCTTCAAAAAAGGTATCTTTAAAACCGCGTTCTTTTAAAAGTTCAAAAATTAATTGTGCTTCGTCCTTTCTATCATTGTTAATTAAACAATAAATTTTAAATTTTTCCAAATAATTATTTTCAATATCTTGATTAATATTATTAATTTTTTCGCAAGCTGATTTTATATTTCCAGTTGATAATCTTTCATTTATTAAAAATTCTATTGCTTTTGGAACTTTCCCTACCTCAGAGTTGACAGACAACAAATCATCAAGATCTTTAAGTCTTCGATGTTTAATCAGCCAATCAACTTTTATTTTTAAAAAATCAAAAGAAGATAAATTTTTTCTTGGAGAGTAAGCATTGGTAAGTAAAACTTTAAATAGTAAATCCTCAGAAAAATTAGAAAGTTTTAATTTATTAATTCTATAAAATATTTTTTTAACATCGTCGCCATCAGAATCCATCCACATTCCTAAATTAAAATTATATTCTTGAGGATCGAATAACCCGACAATCTTGACCTCATTTTGTTTCAGTTCAGTTTCGGCAATACTTGTAGATGA
>Ga0208764_10000737_pt1 | contig 21032 bp, 18 predicted proteins | sample ETNtaG_18_FD_185762 | JGI IMG/M metagenome (GOLD analysis project Ga0208764, IMG submission 185762) | Marine microbial and viral communities from oxygen minimum zone, Eastern Pacific Ocean - ETNP201302SV91 (SPAdes) (version 2) | ecosystem: Environmental > Aquatic > Marine > Oceanic ... | reverse complement strand
CCATTCTATCTGCTGATAATACTGGAACCACTTGATCCCCCATTGAGTTTAAAGAAATAAATCTGTTTTCATACAGTCCTGAGTGCTCCCCATTTAGGTATGCAGAATAAACATCAGGATCTATAATATCCCATAATTGCTGAATTACTGCTGACATAATTACTGCTCGATCCATTTGATTTTCATACGATATATCAAGTGAGTATGCATAGTATAATGATTGTACTGCCCCTGATCTCTCTGCTATCAATGTGTAAGGGCCACCTCCAGCGAATAATGCCCCTCTATCGATATCAGGAGATAGTGACATAATCGGTATGCCTATTATTCCTCCCAAGGAATAGCCGCTCCAGTACATTTTACTCGGGTCTACTATCTTAACTCCTGATTCATAGAACTCTGTTAAATTAGAACAAGTATCGGAAAATGTTCTAGCTAATACTACATGATTGATCAGTCCTTGTTCCAAACTTGCAGAGTGATGTGTGAAGTAATTTGGATTCAATAGTGCAAAAGATATTTGGTCAAAATCAACATTTGCGAATCCTGTGGTATCTGTTGTAAGAATTGCAGTTTGATAATTGTGTGCCCAACCTCGAGGTCCACCATCACTCTGTCCCAAGAAACCATGGCCCCATATTGTAATCGGCATGGGTTCTTGTTGCGACCCATCATCCACAGTTGGAATTGTCATCACAAACGGTACTTCTCTATTCTCTACAAAGATTGGTATTCTATTCTCATCTCTAGAAATTAGTGAAGGCGTATATTCTGAGACAGTATATTGAGGAGTTGTGAAAGTTCCTGTTATTCTTCTTAATGTAAGATTATCATCGCCATAATTTTCTTCGACGGATTCTATTGTACAACCTATCCCTCCTCCTATTCTATTTAATGCATCATCTCTCATACTGATAATTGGTCCCAGTGCTGACTTTGCAGAATTAGTGGTAAAACTCCAGATTGCTTGAATTTCAGATTTCTCGACATCTTTTTCTTCTACAAAATAGTTAATCAGAAGTGAAATTTCTGCTCTGCGGTTTTCAATGTCTTCTGAATCCGTGATATCTCCGTTTATTACTGCACTAAGTGCCTGAGATAATTGTATTGATTCCCCTGAACTATCACTTAGATCACGTACCAATACTCCATATTCTGTATTGAATTCTAGATGTTTTGTAGTTCTTATATGAAGTATTACTTCTTCGCCGTCTTCTGCTCTAGCATCTAATTCAACCCAGTGTTCAACTATCTCTCCAGTATCCATATTAACTAACATCGTTTTATGATCTAGGTTCATACTCAAAGCAATATTATTTTGGTTTGCTACCATTTCTAAGTTAGGTATGGTGGAGAAGGCAGTCATTATTTGAGTGGATGTACTAAACCCATCCATTTGATTGATTATTGGGACTTCAATGATAGATTTTGATCCTGAACCTGGCAAGGTGGTAGACAAATACTCAATCCTTTTTCCTGTAACTGTATTCTCAGAATCTACTAAGAAGGCACTAGATGGGAATGGCAGCATACAATGAATTGGATTCATATTATCGCATCCATCTGAGTGAGGTATAGATATAATATTTGATTCGAAACAACTATTGTTTAATTCACAATCTGGCAATGGAATATTTTCTTCAATATCTTCCTCAGTATTTTCAATTTCATTTTCTGCAGTACATCCAGAAAGTAGCATAGATAACACAATTAGCAACGCAAACAATGTTCTCTTACTATGATTCATCATCTCTCCGACTCTGATATCTTCTAAAAATCATTGTTTTAAGAATAAGTCAGTATTCTATGGAAATGATGTACGCCTTTTTCTTTTGATGGTGAGTATCTGCCTCTTTCATAAGTGTTTGAAGAAACTCCTCTTTGTGTCGCTTCAACAATCTCTTGATCTTCTGCTTCTACTTTATCCAAGTCTCCACCCGCACCTTTACCGAGCATTGATTTGTCTCCTACAAAACCGTGGTAAATCACTCTTGTTTTATTAACAGAAATTGGGTCTACAATATTTACCGATAATCCCCATGGATAGAAATTTAACATTAAGCCTGGGTAAATCCAGTAATAATAAGCCGCAATCTTTTGTCCAAAGTCAGGCGATTGTTCGGGCAAATCAAAATATGGCTCACCTTCGTTTGCAATCCCTATTTGTAAAACTCCTCCTTCAAATAATTCAGTTCTGTATGAGTCATAATCAAGAACATTGTGTAAATCTCCATGTACAAATGGGATGTGAAATCCTTCGAGATAATTATCTACATAAAGTATCCAGTTTGCATCAATTTCATAAGATCGGTGACGTGTTTTATCATATTCGAAATTCTCGATATTTATCCAACCAATTCTATTCTGCATTTCATCAATCACATTTTCAAAGAATCTTTCTCCGCCAGCAAATATTAATCCATTCCATGTCTTAAGATCAAATTCTCTCAGGTCATCTAAGTCAGTAGGGAAATTTTCAACTTCTGTAAATTCCGGCATACTTTTCATAGCCCCATCTAATCCAAAAGTTCTACCATGATATCTGCATTTCATTGTTTTCAGATTACAAGGTTCAGTAGCAATTAACATCCCTCTGTGTGTACATACGTTTGATAAACATCTAATCTTTTCCTCCTTCGTTATTATCAATGCTTCTCCCAGTGTTTTTTCTAATTGAGGTAAGGGCACTACATTATTTTCCTTAAGCTGACTTACATGTGCTGCAAAATGGAATGAATCTGAGTGTTTTGAAATAATTTCAGAAAACAGAGTTTCTTCTGTATAGTATTTTGATGGTAAAGTATGAGCCTTACAAATGTCAGAATCTATGACTGGCGCAACAACCATTGCCTTGACTCATATGAATTCATATTCAGACATTTTCATCTAGCGATTTCGAATATTTGGACTTTGGCTCTCCAATTTACATATACAAATGAAGGAACTGACCATAATACAATTGATCCAAACCATGCAATTACAGATCCTATAAATAAACCATATTCTATCATTGACCACATTGCTATGATTGAATATGCAGCTACTGATGCCCCCCCCATCATCATTGGACCCGCAGCACCCAATGGCACAGATGGTCCTTGTGCAATCCATAGAGCAATCATACTTGTAAGAAATATTGCAGGAAACACTGAAGCCAACCCTGCAATTAGAGGCATACCTAACCCTGATATTATCACTGCAATTCCTATAGCAGTAGCAGCGACCAAGCCTCTAGAAATAAGGACAATCTTACTGACCAAATTCTCACCTTTAGGCGCAGGTCTTAGATTCCAACACATAATTGCCCCCAGAAATCCTACCATCAAGAATCCAATTATCGCAATTTGGTAGGCAGAGAAATTATTCTCTATTGCTATATCAACGGCATAGATCGCGATTATGCCTGAACAAGTCCAGATTATTAGTGATGACATAATGGTGAATATCAGTTTTCTATTTGAACTCCATTTAGAAGGTAGTTTATTCGGTAGAATCGCCCATGTCGAAAGAAATATTGCATTAATTAGCATTCCAGCAGGTACTATTGCTAGACTGATTATTAGTGAATCATTCCCTCCTTCTGAGCCCATGCCAATAGCAGCAGGAATAATTGTCGTCGGTATTGTCCCTAGTATTCCTCCTACGACTCCTCCATATTTCTCAATAAGTACAGTTACAGTAGTTGCAACCACTCCTGCCATTATTGCCGCCAGTATAGCGGTCTGCCCCTCCATGATGGTTCGTGTAACTAACTAGTCATGAAGTCTTCATTAGAGCCTTCCGGAGCGTGTGTTTGATGGGGTGTCAGTATTTCACAGGCCTCGTGGTAGATTGGCCAGAGGCGGGAACCGCTATTCGTTTGGTAGTGAAGACTTGGGCAGGAGAAGCATCTCACGAGGGTCTTGCCTTGCCTCCTGCGGGTCCTAAATTGGTGACTATGAAACTAGTTAATGGATACAATATTTCGTACCCCGATATTTCAGTTCAAAGTGTTGAAATACTTGATTCAGTTGATATTCAAGAAGATGAAGAGATTTCTTCTATTCCTCAGGATAAATCATTACCTTTGGTTTATTTAATTCATACAGGCGGCACAATTGCATCAAAAGTTGATTACAAAACCGGAGCAGTTTCAGCCCGTTTCGAACCCGATGAGCTTCTGGATGCAATCCCTGAACTTCGTTCAATAGCTCAAATTCATGTCATAAAGTTAGGCAATATGTGGTCCGACGACATTCGCCCAAGACACTGGAATCGTATGCTAAAAGCTACCGAAGAAGCATTTGTAGAAGGTGCGGTTGGTGTTGTTATAACTCATGGTACTGATACACTACACTATACAGCTGCCGCCATTTCTTATGGTTGGTCAGGGCAAGGAGGAAGACCACCTGGTAGAATAGCATTAACGGGCTCCCAGAGGTCTCCTGATAGAGGCTCCTCCGACGCTGCTGAGAACCTGATAGCCGCTGTTCATTGGGCGGCAAATGGCCCCGAATCCAGCGGCTATGAAGATTCTGCAGTAGTAGTATTACACGCCGATTCTTCTGATGGTCGCTGTGCTGTTCTCCCAGGTTGTGCTTCTCGCAAGTATCATTCTTCAAGACGAGGAGCATTCAAGGCAATTAATCAGAAACCAATTGCGCATATTCTTGTAAATAAGGACACTGCAACTATAGAATTTGTTGAATCAAGAGGGCATGTTGCTAGAATTGAAACAAATAGTCCTACTTATTTTGACGAATCAATCCGTATAGCTGAATTTTCAGCCGGCCCTCATTTACATTCGGATTTAGTTCAGGCAGCAATTGATTCTGGATACGATGCTCTATATTTTTATGGTACTGGACTCGGTCATTTGCCTATACAAGATTCTGAAAATGATAGCCCCGAAAACACCAAACTAAAATTCACTATCGAAGACTATTGTAATTCTGGTGGTATAGCAGTATTAACCACTCAAGCAATTCATGGCCCCGTTCATCTTGATGTTTATTCGAAAGGTCGTGTACAGCAAGAAATTGGTATGATTGGTCATGGATCTCTTTGCCCTCCAAGCTCTGGTTTAGTTAAGTTACATTATCTTCTTTCTCTAGGTGCTAGTCAAGAATCTATTGCAGAAGGTTGGATAAAAGATTTGTGTGGTGAAAATCCATCTGATTCTCAATCTTGATTGATGTTTGAGCCGGCTCTCTCAATAACCGTCTGTTAGTTCGGAAGACTATGGGCAAGGCATCGCCAAGCGATATTCTGGAAAATCTCCGCCAACTTGCCGATAGCCCAGGAGATCGAATTTCTGTACAAAATTTACGAAAAACTGGTCGGATGACAGCTAGAGAACGAATCTCAGCTCTATTAGATTCCGACTCATTTGTAGAGATAGATGCCTTCGTCCAACATCGTTCCGGCGATCATAATTTACATCTCCATCGCCCATTAGGTGACGGTGTAGTAGCTGGCCATGGAATGCTTGATGGTAGAAGAATAGTCTGTTTTGCACAAGATTATTCCATCTTTGAAGGAACAATGGGTGAGATGCACGCGAAAAAGATTGCCAAAGTGGCAGAATTTGCAGAAAAATCACAGTTGCCAATTATAGGTATATGGGATGGAGATGGTCAACGTGCATATGAGGGTGTTCCTGCTTTAGGTGCAACAGGAGAATTACTAGATATTCTTGTGGCATGTTCTGGACGTATACCAATAATTTCTCTAGTTCTTGGAACTGTTTCAGGAGTTAGTGCGTTAGCTGCGGGATTATCTGATTTTGTGATATTAGGCTCAGAACACGGTCAAATGTTTATGCGTAGTCCATATTTTATTCCTGAGGTTATTTCTGGTGAAATTGATGAAGAGACACTTGGGGGTGCTGAATCCCATGCGAGTCGTAGTGGGGTTGCTTGTTTAGTCGCCGATGATGAACATGATGCAATTAATATTGCAGCGGAAATTCTTGGATATTTACCAGATCATACCCTTGCTGAGCCATCCAATATCAATTCTGGGGACTCTTGGGATAGATCCTGCAAAAAATTAGACAAAATAGTCCCTACCGATTCAAACAAACCTTACGATATGTCGGCCGTAATTAAGGAAGTAGTAGATGAGCAACGATTCTTGGAATTATTTCCTTCTTATGCAGACAATATTCTTGTTGGTTTCGCACGTCTAGATGGTCAATCCATAGGTGTTATTGCTAATCAACCAAGGGTTTTAGCGGGTTGTCTTGATATTGATGCTTCCGTCAAAGCAGCCCGCTTCATCCGTACTTGTGATGTATTCAATATACCTGTGGTGACCTTTGTTGATGTACCAGGTTTTTTACCCGGGACAGTACAAGAATGGGGGGGCATTATTCGTCATGGTGCAAAGTTACTGTATGCTTATGCAGAAGCAACTGTTCCCAAACTTACAGTAGTAACTAGGAAAGCATATGGTGGTGCTTATTTAGCCATGTCTTGCAAGCATCTTGGTTCTGATTACAATATATCTTGGCCTTCGGGGGAGTTAGCAGTAATGGGAGCCGATGGAGCTGTGAATATTATTCATAGGAGAGAATTAGCTGAGGCGGAAGATCCTGCGGCCATACAATCAGAATTAGTTGATGAATACCGTCGTAAGTTTGGGGATCCCTATGTTGCTGCTCGAAATGGTTGGCTTGATGATGTTATTGAGCCACAAGAAACTCGAAAAAAACTAATACAGGCATTGAGGCCATTACGTAGTAAGAGGGAATGGACTCCTCCAAAGAAACATGGTAACATCCCATTATGAGATTAGCCGGCAAAACACCCTCAAACCAGACAAATTACATGAGTTCTTTGAGGAGGAGTGACAATTTTGGCAACTCCTTTTCTTTTTCGGGTGCAAAGAGTGTTTTCCATGCTTCAAGATGCTGGGCAGCGAGCATAATTATTGCAAATTGATCAGAACTTACTTGTTCATCATAAGATATTGAAACTTGTAATTTGGCATCTATTTCCTCAGATTCATCTGTGTATGTATCTACATCAATTCCTAAGATTGCGTTTCCAGAATCAACTATTGCTTCGTCCCAGTGACCACTTTTTAGTTTTCTTCGTCCTGATAATGGCATAATTTTCCCTCCCGCAGATGCCCAGGAAGATGCTATAGATCGTGCTGTAGAACCTCCTCCTCTCAACTTCAGAATTGAGCCCCTTGGTTCAACTCCAATATATCTACAGGCAACTACAAATCCTACACCATCTGTATTAGCGCCTGTCCACTTTCCATCTTTTCTTATTAGTTGATTTATGGAATTAACTTGATTTATATCTTCACTAACTAGAATTTCTTGTAATAAGTGCTTCAGAGGTGATGTACAACTAAGCCAGATATCTCCCTCCAATTTACTACTATTCTTTTGCAATTCTTCAATTGAATTTGCCTCTAAGAATATACTCTGTGTCCCCTCTAATCCTAGATGCTTTCCTACAATCTCAAACAGTTTCGGTGTTAGCGAATGAGATATAGGGAATCCAGAGATGCCCCAATAGTCGGGTGTCTTCACATGCCCTCCTACGAATTGTTAGCAATGAAGGTTTCAAGTGAGTAGTTCGACCGGAAAGACCGATGGACAGTGATTTGGATATCGCCCGTAGGGCTGAACCCAGGCCTATAGAAGAGATTGCTGAGAAGCTTGGACTTTCTAGTAGTGACTTGATTATGCAGGGACCTACAGTTGCGAAAATTAAGTGGGATACCATGAAATCTAAGTCCTCAGACAAGCAAGGTTTTCTTATTCTTGTAACTTCTGTTAATCCCACTCCTTTTGGTGAAGGAAAGACGGTTACAACGATTGGGCTAAATCAGGGTCTTAATCGTAGAGGTCATAATGCAACATGTGTAATTCGAGAACCATCGATGGGTCCTGTATTTGGAATTAAAGGAGGTGCTGCAGGTGGAGGTTTTTCCCAAGTTATTCCGATGGAGCAGATAAACTTACATTTTACTGGTGATTTACATGCTGTAACAGCAGCCCACAATCTTTGTTCTGCTATTCTTGATAATCACTTACATAGGGATAATGAATTAGATATTGATACTAATCGTATCTTTTGGCCACGAGTAATTGATATGAATGATCGTTCTCTAAGAGAAGTGACAATAGGTTTGGGGGGTAAAATGAATGGTCTTGTTAGGACTGACAGGTTTGATATCACTGCGGCTAGTGAAGTCATGGCTATTCTTTCTCTTTCTAGTGATTATTCTGATTTACGTGCACGTCTGGGGAGAATTATCATTGCCGAATCAAAAACAGGTTCTCCAGTCACTGCAGAAGATATAGGGGCAGCAGGGTCAATGGCCTTGCTTCTCAGAGATGCATTATTACCAAATTTGGTACAAACCTTAGAAGGCGACCCTGCCTTTGTTCATTGTGGTCCATTTGCGAACATTGCTCATGGCAACTCCTCTATCATTGCAGATTCGTTAGCACTCTCATGTTCGGATTATGTGGTTACAGAAGCCGGCTTTGGAGCAGACATGGGTGCTGAGAAGGCACTTCATATCAAAGCTGAGGCATCAGGAAAGATACCTGATTGCGTAGTTATCAATGTAACTGTAAGAAGTATGAAGCTCCATGGAGGAGGATTTTCTACTGGTGGAGGTAAGAGGCCACCTAAAGATGAATTAGAGACGGAAAATGTTGATGCTACTCGTAAAGGTGCAAGTAGTAATCTTCGCCGCCATGTAAGAAATATTTCTATGACTGATCTCCCTGTTATTGTTTCTATTAACAAATTTTCTACTGATACAGATGCAGAAATTAACGCTATTAGTGAAGAGGCTAAATTAGCAGGAGCAAGAGATGTTGTAATCTTCGAAGGTCACGCTAATGGAGGGCAAGGGGCGGGTAATCTGGCAGATGCAGTAGTTGCTGCCTGTGCATCACATGAAAATGCTGGTCGCCCATACAAGCCTATAGTTGAGTCAGGGATGTCAGTTAGTGAGACCATACTAAAGATTGCTACAAATGTCTATGGTGCACATACTGTTGACTTCAGCCCCCAGGCTCATCATGTATTTGATATTCTAAAGAAATGGGGTATGGACAAACTTCCGGTATGTATGGCAAAGACTCAGTATTCCTTCAGCCATGAAGCCTCCGAACTTGGAGCTCCAACTGGTTTCACATTGCCAATTAGAGAAATAAGAATAAATGCAGGAGCAGGATTCTTAGTGGCAATTTGTGGATCAATGATGACTATGCCAGGGCTTCCTAGAAGACCTGCCGCTATGGATATGGATATGGATGAAGATGGCAACCTACTAGGAGTATTTGGTTGAGGTTGTGATTGTGTGCGTCAGATTAAGAAACTCGACGAAGGTGTTCGTTTAAGGATAGAATCAGAAGATGATCTTTGGGTTCTCGCTCAATTGTGTCGTCCTCAATCTGTACTTGGTATGTTATCTCATCGCAGAGACTCAACAACTGGGACACAAGAAGATGGACGTGCTAAGAGTGCTGAAAGGAAACCTATGTGGATAGTTCTTAATGTTGAGAAAACTGAATTTCAAGCATTTACTGACAATCTTAGAGCTCATGGTATAATCAAGGAAGCGAATTTTGATGTGGGACTCCATCATACCCACATTATATCACCTGGAGATGAGATCGAATTATCATTCTCTGGAGGTCTAGCGAAAACTGATTCCGCACTTCTCAAAGAAACGATTCAAAATGGATATCGGGCCAAATCAGGCCTAATAGTAGTTGAGAATGATGAGATAATACTCTTTGAAGTCACTTCTCATGGGATTAGAGACGTGTCTCAGTTTAGTATGAGAGGTGGTGGTAAAAGAACTTCTGATTCAACTAGTGTTCGTAAAGGATTTTTTCAAAAAGTTGCAACAGAAACTGCATTAGTTTTCTCAGACAGTATGCCTCTGGTCATTTGTGGACCGGGTCTTGCTAGAGAACAATTTTCTTCATCTTTAAGAGAAGTAGGTGCTAAAAATCAGATCCTTAATGTTGCAACTTCAATAGGTGGAAGACCTGCAGCAAATGAAGTACTCGCAGAAGGTTTGGCCGATTCTTTCTTAGGAGAACATGCTCTTGTTTCTCAAATCAAAACTATAGAAGAGGGATTAAAGAGAATATCAACAAATGGAGCGGTAGCCTATGGCTTGAAGATTATTTTACAAGCGGCAGATGCAGGAGCAATAGAAACTCTCGCGATCGATGCTAATTTGTTACGAAGTTCAGATTCAGAAGCTAGAACTTCTTGGGAATCTATATCGGAAAAAGTTGTAACTTCTCGCGGTCGTATTATTCAAGTATCACAAGATCATGATTCTGCTCAGCAATTAATGGGGTTAGGTGGAGCATTGGCTTTGCTTAGATGGAAAATAGACTGATTATAATGTCAATATCTGATATCAAAGTAGTTGCTTTTGGTAAGCCATCTCGAGTAGATAATGCATATGCTGTCTTGTCCGAATCCAAATCACTAGGGGCTCAAACTAAATTTCTAACTTGTAAGGGTGATGAATCTTTTTCCACTTTTGACCACGGTGCAATAAACTGGCGTGAGTTAACTAATGGCATTCATTGGCTTGTAAATTCCGCAGAAACAATTCTTTGTGGTGATTCTCCAAAATATGCTTTAGGGGCAGGGATGACCTTTGGAGAATTAGAAGGTGCTCGAATGGTCATGATTGTTGATTTACCGGATAATCCCAAAGACATCGCTAAATCTTGGGGCTTCATAATCAGCAGAATTCGACAAATTCATATTCTTTTTCTGACATCAGAGGCTTTGGATGCTATATCTGAGTTAGAGCAAATTCCAGTAAATGATTTACTCAAACAGATTCGAAATAGAGGGATGATTCCGCATGTTTGTAGTTATTTGAAAAGACAGAACAGAGTTCTAGTTGAACACTCTCTTGGTTCTATAGATGTTGTAACAGAAGAAGACCTTGAACCATTAGAATGGCTATCGAGATTCATTTGCAATCTACCATTTTCAGAATCTGGTAATTCTGGAGTCAAAACCGCCTGTTTAAGTTAATATTCATGTTTTTTCATGGATTCATAATTTTATTCTTGAATTTAAAAAGGGATTATTAACAACAATGTCTTTTGAAGGGTCACCCTTTCGGCCAACCCTCGGGGGACGCAAGTATGCCACTACGATTAGGTCCGGCTGGTGTGCCGTTGTCATGTAAAGGTAGAACTATAGTAGAGGGAATGGATGATATTACTGTCCTTGGTTTAGATGCCATGGAGATACAAACTGTTAGAACAGTTCAACCAAAACACTTCGATCAATATTGGCAGGCAGGCATACTCTCATGGGATTCTGATATTGAAATGAATATGCATGGTCCATATTATGCCGAGCTTCTTGGTAATAGAAGAGAACGCAATCGAAGTTTATTGAAAATGGAATCAAGTATGCAAGCTGGTAAGATTCTTAATGCTCGTCACTTAACATACCACGTTGGCCCTTATGGTGATTACCAACCGGGTACTCAAGCAAATGAGCAAGTAGCAAATGTATTCTCAGGGGTTGTAGACAGAGTTAGATCAATCTGGGGTGTTGCCAAAGAAGAGTTAGATTATGCTGCATTTCCGTGGATACATGAGTCTGAACCTTCCTTAGTTGGTATTGAAACTTCTGGCCGTCAAGAATTATGGGGCACAATCGAAGAAGTTCTTGAAGTTTGTAACCATGTTGAAGGCACAGTACCTGTAATTAATATGGCTCATATTCATGCACGAGGTCATGGTAAGATGAAAACAAGCGAGGATTATGCAGAACTATTTGATTTAGTCCGAGAATCCTATGGTGGGAAGAAATTCTATTGTCATTTCGCAGGTGTGGAGCATAGGATGGGTAATGCTCTACATTATACTCAGATTAAAAAATCAGATCTTAAATTTGAGCCATTTGCTGAGTATCTAGCCGAAGAAGGAGATTGGTTGGATATTACAATAATTTCCGATTCACCATTGCTTGAGCATGATGCAATGTATATGTTACAGCATTACGATAAGGCACGTCAGAGATTACTGGAGATTCGTGCTCGTGATGAACGCCGTGTTAAGTTGGCTCGTGAGGCAGGAATGTCTGATGAAGAATTAGCTAAACTTCGAAAGCAGGCGGAGCAAGAAAAATCCGGGTCTGATGAGAAAGCTACTGAATCTAAAGAAACACCAAAGAAAGTGGCACCGAAGAAGTCAGCGGCAAGTTCTATGATATCTTTTGATGATAAAGAAGATGATGACGATTTATTCTAACCTTTCAATATGACTCCTTACTAATACTGAGGCAGGAACTCTTGGCGGTTCACTAAAACCAAAGTTGGCTTTGGGATAGAAACGTGTATGTTCTCCCAAGTTTTCTCTGTTGATTGTCGCTTTGGCTTGGGTTAATTTAGAGAATCTATCAACCATGTACCACTCGCTTTGTCCATTCTTAGTTTTTCCATGTGTTCTTGTACCGAAAAATAACCATCCAAAGAAGTACTCAAAACTTGAAACAAACCACAGTGGTCTTCCTTTTATTAGGAACGATATTCCTCTATTCCATTCGAAAGCGCAGTTTATTTCTTCAGTTTCTAGTTTGATCTTATTCTCCTCCTCTTCTATTTTTATTTCTTCAATCTTGATAATATCAAAATTATACATAGAAGAAATATATTCTCCAATTTCTTTGTTTGGTGCGATTAGGATATTGGTACCATCCGGTTTAGACCACATTATATCACAGAAGGCGCCAAACGGGGACTCCTTCCAAGATCCAATTACTAACCTGTCTCCTGATAAAAAACCACAAGAAACGATACGCCCCTCAAAGATATCCATACTTTCCCGTAGAAACTTTAGTTAATCAAATACTGTATTACACTACTCGTAAATTTAGTAGTTGCTGGTGGGACTGGCCGGACTTGAACCGGCGGCCTCCGCATCTTCAGTGCGGCGCTCTCCCAGCTGAGCTACAGTCCCCTTAGCATTCACGCCACTGTGCTTTCCTCTTCAATTGTTCCGAGAACTCAGTTTGCTCCTGAGAGTACCTTCATCTGCATCTCATGTAGAGCAGCATTGCCTTTCTCAGCCATATTGAGCAAAGCATCTAGTTGTTTTCTAGTGTATGTTGATTCCTCTCCTGTGCCTTGTACTTCTACGAATTCTCCATCACTGGTCATTACAACATTCATATCTACATCTGCATTGCTATCTAAAATATAATCTAGGTCAAGATATATGTCTTCTCCAATTAATCCAACACTGATCGCTGCTACATTATTATTGATAACTGCATTTTCATGCTCGGACTGTTGTTCATTAGTTAAATTAGGAGCTTCCCAACCATTCTTTATATCTTCACGAGTTGGTCTCATTTCTTTAGGCAAACATTCTCCATTGGATATCAATCTTCTAACTGCTAGCCTTAGTGCTATACATGAAGCAGTAATAGATGCGCATCTAGTGCCTCCATCTGCATTTAGAACATCACAATCAACCGTCAAAGCTAGAGGGCCAAGTTGTTCTAAGTCTATTGCACCGCGCAAAGAACGCGCGACCAACCTTTCAATTTCCTGAGTTCTTCCTTTTGCTCCATTCCTTTCACGACGGAATCTACTATCTGTTGAGCCTGGAAGTAAAGAATATTCTGCATGTACCCAGCCTCGGTTTGAATCTCTAGGAAACCATCGAGGAAGCCCGTCTGCTTTAGTTACGCATGCTAGAATAACAGTATTGCCTTGACGGTATAATATCGATGCCAGAGCATTAGGTGTGAAATCTAATGTTACCTCGATTTCTCTTAATTCATTCAGCTTTCTATCGGTTCCAAAATCCCCGCTCTTCATCTTAGCCATGATTGTCCGGCTAAACTCTCTTTCATGAATCATTCTCTTCTAGCATGAACCGGTCTGAACGAATTTACTACTTCCGAATGTGTGGTAATATAAGGTCCTCCTATTAAATCAACACAATACGGAACAGCCGCAAAAATTTCATCTAATATTTCTCTAATTGATCTTGGAGAGCCTGGTAAATTAATAATTAAGGTATTTCCTCTTATTCCTGCAATTTGTCTCGATAATATAGCAGTAGGTACATATTTCAGAGATATACTACGCATTTGTTCTCCAAACCCAGGTAATATTCTTTCACAGACCGCTTCTGTTGCTTCTGGTGATATGTCTCTAGGAGCGGGCCCTGTTCCCCCAGTTGTCAAAATAACAGAACATTTCTGGTTATCCGCTAAGTCACATAAAGCTTCTTCTATTTGCTCCTTTTCATCTGGAACAACCTTCCTAGAAACTTCCCATGGTGAAGAGAGTGCTTCTTTGAGAAAGTCCTCAATAGCTGGGCCACTGCGGTCTTCATATTGCCCCAAACTAGCACGATCAGACGCAGTTAGAACACCAAATCGACACATATCTCCGCCTGTCATTGACCTCCTATAAGGGGCATCTTATCAAAACGCCATCGGTCTAAATCTTTGATATAACCATAAACATGTTCAAAGACCTCCTCGCTAGCAAAGACCTCCCGGAGGTTTGCAAGTGTTGATTCTACCCAAACATACACGCCGTTGCTATGCTCCATTTTTCCATCATGATTTGGTCTTGTTGGTGTCTGCATCGGTTTTAGAATTAGTTTCTCCACTACAATCCTAATTTAGGTGCGTTATTATGACAAATTATGAAAAATATGCGGCACAAGTCGCCTTGGTAAAAGAAGAATGTAAAGATGCTGATGAAAATGAAATTGCTGAAGAATTTAGACGATATGAGGAAGAATTCTTGATTGAACCTAATGATGCTGTAAGGTCTGTTATTCTTAAATTTCTAAAAGCATCGGGTCAAGAAGTTACTCCTTTGTCCACAGGTCAGACTCGTGTTGAGAAAAAGGTAAATAGGTTCTCGGAGTTAGATTCTGAAGACAAGAATATTACTATTGAAGTTGCAGTTGTGACTTATGTGCCTCGTATTCAAATGGTTCGAGGCGAAGAGAAACAGATCGCGTTTGGATGGATTGAAGATAACCCTTGGGAATCAAACGATAAGAGGGAAAGATGGGATTTCAAAGATTGGGGTCAACATTCGGAAAATCTTGCACCAAACTCAGTTGTTAGACTTGAGGGTGTTTCAGTTAACGAATGGAATGATAAACGTTCAATAAATATCAATCGAGGAAGTAGAGTTACAGTCCTAAGAGAAGGTGGGCCTGCTGTTGCTCCTATGAGTGATGAGCCTATCTCAATAGAAAAGGCATCAGAGAATGAAGGATATGTCAATCTTATTGCTAGAATTATTTCTCTCAAACCCGATGTCATTGTCAAAAGAGATGGAAGTGGAAGTTTAGATATTTTCAGAGGTACCTTTGCTGACTCATCAGGAAAAATTAGTTTTCTTTCTTGGGTTCCCATTAATCATGAGGTTGGTGACTTAGTTAAGATTGAAGGAGCTATGATTAGAAAATTTCGAGAGACACCTGAAGTTAATATAAACGATAGAACGAAACTTGAGAAATTTCATGATAACAATTTTTCTAGCACCGAAGAGTTATCTAAAGTCACAACCTCGAAGATTGGTGACTTAAGAAATGGTATGAAAGATGTAATAACTACAGTTCAGGTAGAGTCTTGGCAGTCTCGTACATTCACTAATTCAGATGGTGAAGAGAAAGTAGTTCGAAGCGGTGATGTCATGGATCCAACAGGTCGTTGCCGACTCACGGCTTGGTGTGAGGTCGATCCTAAACCTGGTGATTTCCTGCATTTAGTCAATGCTCGTGTCCAGTTTTGGCAAGGTTCCCCCGATCTTGTAATTGATAACTTAGACCAAGTTTCTAATCTAACAGATGCTCCATGGGAGGCCATAGACCCGGAACAGCATTGGGTTGATATTAAACTCTCAGATTTAGTAAATAGTGGTTCTAGAAGAGGGATTAAAACAAAGGGAACAATTGTGGCTATTAGGTCTGACTCAGGAATAATACTAAGATGCCCTGAATGCCGCCGAATTCTTCGAGAAAGTGCTTGTGTAGATCATGGTTTACAACATGGTGTAGAAGACTTACGATTGAAATTTGTTATTGATAATGGTGTCCATAATGCATCCTTAATTATTTCAAAAGAACCCTCTGAGAAATTACTAGAAATGTCTCAAGAGATGGTGAAAGAAAAGATTTCTAAGAGTAGTCATGCAGATTTCCTTACAGAAATTCGGAATAATTACTTAGCCAGAAAGGTATCGATAAATGGGCGTTCATTGGTTGATTCTCAAGGGGCAATGATTCTAGCAGAGGAAGTTATTTCTGATTCTAAATCAAATGAATCCGCTGCAAAATTAGTAATGGAAGAGTGGGGGGTGATTCTATGATGAACCAAGTTCGAGTTGGCCGTCAAAGTGCGATTCGTATTTTTGCTCAAGAATATTCAGATGCAAATCTTCCTCTTGAAGGAGTTGGAGAATACGCACCCTCTTTCATAATAACGAAACTTGGTGCCAAAATCAATCGTGCTATTTTTGGAGGAGTAATTGATAGACTTGAAAGAAGGGATGGAGATAATGGCCCCTCTTATTCCGGCCAATTAAGAGATGCTACTGGAGGCGTGCACCGATTTCAGATAGCACCCTTCCAACCAGAACTTCATGCTGATGCTGAAGAATTACTCGCACGTTTCGAATCAGGAGATAGATTTTTGATGATGATGGTTGGGCGCGCTCGATGGTTTGAGAGTGATGATGGCGGGCTTTTTACATCCTTCCGTGCAGAAGAATTTTGCATAGTTGAGAGAGAAATTTATGTTAATTGGTTAGTGGAAACTTCAGAAGCTACTCTAAGGAGATTGTCTGCGTATTCATTGTCTCTGAATTCAGATAATAATTCTGAGGCATTAAAAGCAGTAGGTGTACCTTCTGATTTAATTGAGGGAATGATATTGGCTAAGGATCATTATGGTGATTTTGATCCTGAGATTTACCGAGTAGGTGTGTTACAAGGCCTTTCCATGGCTCTCAACTCTAATAGTGATGTTGTGCTTTTAACTGAGTCTCCTGTTGTCTCCGAATCTGATGAGCCATTATCTTCACAAGATGATAAAAGTAGTGAATCAACTGAATCCGAACCACAACCTCAAGGTGATGTTGAGGATGTTATTCTTGATGTTATAAGAAAATCGTCCAGTGCTAATGGAATGCCATATGATTCTATTGTTCTTGCCTGTGTCGAGGCAGGATTCTCTAGGGAACTATCTGAAGATGCAATTGAAGATCTGAGAGATATCAAATGTCAAATAATTGAGCCTAGATTCGGATTCTTCCAAATATTAGACTAATTTTCATTTTCATTAATTATAGAATCTATCATAGATAGTTTTTCTTTAACTCTAGTTATGACATTAGAATCACTCATTACTTTATCATTTGATACTCCCATTTTTGCACCTTTTATTTCAGCAATATTTGTTGCAACTGTGACTAATTTTTCTCTTACATCCTCATTCGATAGTGGCCAACCTCTTCTTATTGCAATTCTGAGAAGTAAATCTTTTTCTTTTTCTCCCCAAGAACTATTATGACTTCTGAGTATCGTACCTATCATTCTATCCAAATCTTCAACTCTAGCTTGAATTGTTAAGATATCTCCTTGGATCGTGAAATCAGCATCTTCAAAACCAATCATTAGAGAATCATGAGCATCTTCTAGAGCTGCATTTGATGCCTCGTCCATTTCAATTATTTTTTCTTCACTATCTTCTACTAATATTAAATTTTCATTCAATGCTGTACTTTCTCCGACGGCGGGAGTCAAGTCAGGTATACCATTTCTTCTCAAACTTCTTTTTATTCGACCCCAACCATTTGCCTGACTAGTCAGGACTCCTGCAACTCTGCCCATTAGTACGGTCCTATTTCCTGTCAACTGCAACTCTAAACGTTGACACATTTCATGCAACTTTTCTCTATCTAATTCTGCAAGTCTTTCAATAGTCATCCTTCTAGAGTCAAAATTTAGATGTAACCATAATCGTTGCCTTCTTTCTTTATGTGAACCTGATGACTTTATTCCAAATATTTTCAAAACTTGCCCTATTTCTTTATGTGGCATTGCTTGTATTCCTTCCCAAGACAAATCAGAATCATCTAGGACTAAGTGTTGAATTAATCTTGCTCTTAGAACTTCTACTGAGCCAGATTTGCCCAATTTAACTTCTTCTGCTTTCTCCCTTAATGCCATTAAACGAGATCTATAAAGGTCATCTAACAGCACTTGATCTATCTGCAAACTCCCTCTCCTCTATATGGTCGAGAATTATAATGTATGATATTGATTGTGTATAAATCAGTGCTTCAATAGTCATTTTCACTGTTAAGATTGGAAGCGGAGACTAATTATCGCGTATATGAAAATCAGTATTTTCTGCACTTTGAACAATCTTCATCCAGTCTTTCTCAGTAGCAATCATGGCTCTCTTGTATTCGGAGTATGGAACGACTCTATCTATAGCTAGAGTTTTTCTTCCATCATTTGAAAGAGTTTCAATTCTAAATTCTACTAAAACCTCACTTGTCTTAGCCTCACCTTCTGTATCTTGGAATGCTTGTATCATTGTCAGATCTTTATGTTCTTCAGATTGTTTCATCAGTGTACTCATTTTACGATGTCTTGCCAGTATACCTATGTTATTCATCTGTCCTTCATCCAATCCTCCAATGAAATGATTTTGAATATCCCAACTTGTTTCACCTTCAATTTCAGAAAATTGTTTAACTATTTTATTAGGGTAACTTTTCCTTGCTAGAAGTACGACTAAATCAGAGTATGGAACCGGTAAAAAGTGCGAGTCTCCTAAATTTTGAGGGTCAGGTAGTAGTGTATGCCTTCTTTCATTTATACTCAATGTTGAATAAATAACTCTTGGAATTATGTATCCATCTATTTCTTTGTTCTGACGCAGTTCCTCAATCCAAGAATATATTTCCAAGTCGCTTTCAATTTTGTCCTTATTTTTTATAATTTCTTTATACGCAGTTGGAGATAAAACTCTCAACCCTCTTCTCGATCTTCTAAGTTGCCTCCTCACTAATCTTGATTTAGATAGTATAATTGCAGATTTAGGTTGATATTGAAGTTTATTCTCTGATACAAGTACCATATTTGGCGTTCTAGGTGCCCTTGCTCCAACAATGTCGCAATTTACTTTGTAAATTTCGATTTGTTTTCCATGAACTAATCTCGCAGGCATTGCTAGTAAGTCTAATTCTCCTTTCTCAAGAGCGTCCAGTGATTCTTCAAAAGATGTGTATTCTTTTGACTCAATTTCCATATCAGGAGCTTCACTTGAATCAAAGAATTTATCCATATATTGAGTGACTGGACATGAGGGTATAGATAGTGTTCCAAATTGTATTCTTTCCATAATCGCGTCCACCTCTAGGGAGGGAGCACGTACCGTACTCGAATCAACCGGCTAGACACTTATTGATATAGGCGACCCCTCCCAACAGGTATTGAAGTTACATGGCTAATCTCAGGTCTACTCAGAGACAACTAAGTCAAAAGAGAGATATTGTAGAAGAAGCTTTGGAAGATTTTGTTCAAGAAAAAATGGTCAGTAGTCAGGCACCTGCTATGCTTTTAGCTCGTGAAGTTTTACTCGCCGGAGGTAAACGATATCGGCCAGTACTCACTTTATTGGCCTTCGAGGCTGCAGGTGGTACGAAGTTATCTAAGGTCATGGATCTTGCTTTAGCTGCTGAATTGATACATACTGCTACTTTAGTTCATGATGATATTTATGATTCAGCCAGAACCAGAAGAGGAAAACCTACCTTACACGCATCTCATGGTCTAGCTCATGGTATAATAGGAGGAGACTACCTTTTTGTTCTTGGTTTTGGTTTAGGCGGAAAATATGAGGCTAAAATCGTTGAAAAAATGGCAGACACCTGCGCTAATATAGCTTCTGGAGAGTTACTACAGCACGAACACATTGGTAATCTTGCTACTACTCCTGAAGATTATTATTCTATTATTGATGGTAAAACAGCTGGACCCTTTGCAACAGCATGTGCATGTGCTGCGATTGTTGCCGGTTCATCTGACAAAGTTATCCATTCTCTTGAACAATTTGGTTGGGAAGTAGGTCGAGCCTTCCAGCTTGTTGATGATTTATTAGATTTAACTGGAAATGAAGATATGGGAAAACCTCGTGGAGGTGATGTACATGAAGGTAAGATGACTCTTCCAATTATTCACGCGCTGACCATGCTGCACGGAGTGGAAAGAGAACAATTAGCAGATGTTCTAAAGAATTTCTCGGATGACCGTTGGAGTGAGTTAGTTTCTTTACTTGATTCTGCGGGTTCTTTTGAATACTCTGAACAACTAATTGAGAACCATGTTAACCGTGCCTTAATTCACCTCAAATCGTTGCCTAATAGCGGTGCTAGAGAATTAATGTCAGAGGTTGCTAAGAGATCCCGCTCTAGAACGAAATAAAATTTAATTAAACACTCTTAGGTGAACAAATGAGTGAAAAAAAAGATTGGGAAGTCATCGTCATTGGTGGCGGGCCTGCGGGTTCAACTACTGCTAGATACATTGCAGAAGGAGGTTCAGAAGTTTTAGTCATCGATGGAAGAGATCCCATCGGTTCTCCTTTACAATGTGGAGAATTAGTTCCCACTAATGATGAAATGCGCCGTCTTTGCCCAAACGTCCCTGATATTGATGATTTGTTACAAACACCTGATTCTGCGATTTCAAGAAAAACAAAACAAATGCACATAGTTCCTCCTTCTGGCAAGCCTCTTTGTTATTCATTTGAAGGATTTATGCTAAATAGAGTTGAACACGATGAAGCACTTGTGGAATTAGCTAAATCGAAGGGTGCGAGATATTTGGTAGATTCTAGGGTTGACTTGATAGAAGGAAACACCGTCAAATTACGAGATGGGAGAGAATTTTCTGCAAAGGTAATTGTTGGTGCAGGTGGGCATAATGACCCTCTTAGGAAAATCTTTTGGAACGAATCCGGACTAAA
>Ga0208764_10000736_pt1 | contig 21062 bp, 19 predicted proteins | sample ETNtaG_18_FD_185762 | JGI IMG/M metagenome (GOLD analysis project Ga0208764, IMG submission 185762) | Marine microbial and viral communities from oxygen minimum zone, Eastern Pacific Ocean - ETNP201302SV91 (SPAdes) (version 2) | ecosystem: Environmental > Aquatic > Marine > Oceanic ... | reverse complement strand
TTAACATAATATGGAGAGAGAAATATACGAAGGTAAAAAATTTTCATTAATTACAAAAACATTAAAAAAAAATAAAAAAAAATGGGTCACATAAATTGAATGAAAAAATACAAAGACAAATTTTTAATATATTAGAAAAAAAAGGAATCAAAAATTTTATAGGAGTTCCAGATTCAACAATGAAACATTTTATAGATGAAGGATTAAAAAAAGAAAAAATTTTGATTACAACTAGAGAGGAGGAAGCAATAGGAATAGCCGCAGGCATAAGTATGTCCGATGAAAAATCCTTGGTTTTTATGCAAAATGCAGGATTTGCAAATTCACTTAGTACAATTACATCACTCATTAAATTATATGAAATTCCAATGATATTACTAATTGGATGGAGAGGTTTTCTAAAAGATGATGCGCCAGAACATGAAAAAATTGGAGAAATTCAACCTGAATTAATTAAAATTATTGGATTAGAATCAAAAATTATTGACGAAAAAAATTTTAAAAATGTATGTGATTGGGCTATGGTGAAATTAAAGAAGAAGAAAACAATTGGTTTAATCATAAAGAGAGATTTCCTTGATTAGAAAAGAAGCTGTAAGATTAATTGCAAAAGAAATTGGTAATCAACCAATTATTTCAGCAAATGGATTCATGAGTAGAGATTTGTATGAAACAAATGAAAAAGAAAGTAATTTTTACATGATTGGTTCGATGGGATTGGCTTCATCAATAGGACTGGGAGTTGCACTCAAAAATCCAAGAAAAAAAATTTATGTCTTTGATGGTGATGGGAATATTCTAATGAATTTAGGATCATTAGTTACAATTGGTTCATTAAAACCAAAAAATTTTATTCATATTATTTTTGACAACAAAGTCCATGAGTCAACTGGTGGTCAACCAACAAATTCAAAAATAATAGAATTGGAAAGAATTGCAGAAGTTGCAAAATTTAAAACATATAAAATTACTAAAAATGAACAAATTAAAAAAATTTTTTCTAAAATAAAAAAAGAAAATGGACCAATTTGCATATTGGTGAAAATTGAAGAAAGTAGCATTAGAAGTATCCGAGTAGATATTAGTCCACCAAATATTAAAAGTAGATTTATGAAATCATTAAAATGAATGTAATTGTACTAGCAACAGAAGGAACTGTACAAGGAGTAGAACTAAGACATTGTTCAAAATAAGTTCCATTTTTTACTAAATTAGCTAAATATGATGTAACGGATGTTTTACTAGAGCCATGAAATTTATCAGAACGTAATCCATCTATGACAATATACAGAATATTTGATTTCAAAGAATTATTCTGATTTATTATCGAAGATAGTTGGCAATTTTGATGGATGTATAGAACGTTTAGTCATATGTTCAGCAAGATCTTTCTGAAGTTTTAAAATTGATTTCTTTTCAACATCAGATAATTTTTCATCATTAGATATTTTTGCGATTAAATTCAGTAATTGTAAAGTCATTCCTAACATCGTTTCACTATTTAATAACATTCTACGAGTATGTGGATTTGATTCCATCACTACATCTGCTTCTGATTTGTATGCAGGGCTTTTTTTATAATGTGTGTATCCAATGCAGATAAGTATAGGTATTCCAATAATGCCAATATAGAGAACATATTGTCCAAAAGTGGGGAAAATTTCAGAAAGAGCAGGGTATTTTTCTATTGCTAAATAATATGTAACTGTAAGTGTATTAATGGCTGCAAAAAGAAATGCAAAATAAGTGGACCAGCCTAATCTAAAATAGAACCAAGTTCGAAACGGAAGATTCTTTTTCATAATAATAAGTTATTGAACATCTATATCAAGTAATATACTAATTGTTAAGAAAGATTGAATTAATTATAAATAATTTAATTTCAAATTATGCTTTTCTAAATGTTATATCTTGTGCATTCTTATAAGATTCAACAGTTCCAACATCCACTTCATCTTCATTTTTATCTAGTGTGATAGCCAAAACTTTTTGTTTTTCTTGAATCATTTTTTGAATAGCATCAGTGAGTTGAAATTCATTTCCCTTACCAGTTTTTATTTTTTTTAAATATGAAAAAATATCTGATTTAAAATAATATAATGGCAATATACCAAATTCAGATTTTGGTTCATTAGGTTTTTCTATAACTTCATCAACATTAAATAAATTTTTAGATAATTTAGTGATACTTGGAACTCCATATTTTTTAGAATCTTTTACTTTTTTACAAAGTAAAATTGCTTTTGCATCAGGATTTTTTTTAGCAGTTTCTATTAAGCGTAAAATTGGATGATTTGTTTTACTTAGTATTGTCACATCACCTGCATGAACAATAAAATCTTCTTTGTTAACATATTTTTCACAACGTTTTACGGCATCACCAAATCCTAATGGCTTAGTTTGATTTATCCAAACTAAATGTGAATTTTTTAATTGTTTATAAAATTGTGATACATCTTTCTTAGAATTTCCAGATAATTCTTTTAAATAAAATTCGTTAGGAGTAAAATGATTAAAAATTAATTTTTTTTCATTGTTGATTATAAAACAATAATCTTTAAAATTCATTGAATATAGTTGCTGAAAAATAAATTGGAGTAAAGGTAAAACAATTTTTTTAGTTGTAAAAATATTTGAAAAAATTGGCATCATTTCTTTAGGCATTTCCATTGAAAATGGTAATAATCTTATACCCTTTCCAGCTGCGGTAATTATAATTTTAATCATAAATGTTCATTCTTCATCTAAATATCAAGTTTTTAAAATTTTGGATAATAATTATGATTTAACATTATATTCTAATTTATATTTAAAATAAATTATTTTACATAAAAGTTTATGATAGGAGAATCTAAATTTTAGTTATGATTAGAATTGGAATTATTGGTTATGGGTATTGGGGTCCAAATTTAGTGAGAAATTTTATGAATATTGAAGGATGTACAGTTAGTCATATTTGTGATTTAGATATTAAAAAATTAGACATAGCTCAAAAAAAATATCCTTCAATTAATACTACAAATTCTATTGATCAGATATTTGAAAATTCAGAAATTGATGCCATTGTAATTGCAACACCTGTATCTACCCACTATGATTTAGCTTCAAAAGCTTTGGAATCAAATAAACATACTCTTGTAGAAAAACCATTAACAAATAATGTAGAACAAGCTCAAATTCTTGGAAAAAAAGCTAAAGATAAAAATAAAATTTTAATGATTGATCATACTTATCTTTACACTCCTGCAATTCAAAAAATTAAAGAATTAATTGATTCAGATTCATTAGGTGAAATTCAATACATAGATTCTACTAGAATTAATCTAGGTTTATTTCAAACAGATGTTAATGTAATGTGGGATTTAGCAGTTCACGATATTGCAATTTGTTGTTATTTGTTAAATGAAAAACCTATTTCTGTTCAAGCTGTTGGAATTTCTCATACTGAAAATGGATTAGAAAATATGGCTTACATCACATTAAATTATAATACAAAAAAAATTATTCATTTTAATTGTTCTTGGATTTCTCCAGTAAAAATTAGACATATGTTGATTGGTGGTAATAAAAAAATGATTGTTTTTAATGATTTAGAAACTACAGAAAAAATAAAAATTTATGACTCTAGTTATAAAAATAAATTAGATTCAGAAAATACTGAAAAATTTTTAACAGATTATAGAATTGGTGATATCCATATTCCAAAAATTCCACAAATTGAAGGTCTAATGAATATGGCTGAAGACTTTATTAATTCAATTCAAAATAATAACGAACCAATTTCAAATTTTAATTTAGGATTAGAAATTGTAAAAATTCTTGAATCTGCTCAAAAATCAATTAAAAATAATGGAGATGTAGTCTTACTTGAAAATAATTAATGAATCCTCTACAAAAAAATTAGTCGATGTACAAGTAGGTAAAAATGTAATTATCAATGATTTTGTAAATGTATATGGTTGTACCATAGACGACGGAACTAAAATTGGACCCTTTGTGGAAATTCAAAATAATGTATACATTGGAAAAAATTGTAAAATTTCATCACATACTTTCATTTGTGAGGGTGTAAATATAAAAAATGGTGTTTTTGTGGGTCATAACGTTTCTTTCATTAATGATAAATTTCCATTTGCAGTAAATCAAGATTTTTCATTAAAAACTAATTCAGATTGGGAGTTAATGAAAACGGTTGTTAATGACAAAGTCTCTATTGGAACAAGTAGCACTATTTTAGGGGGAATACAAATTGGAGAAAATTCTATAATTGGTGCAGGAAGTGTAGTAACCAAAGATGTACCTGCTAATGTAATTGTAGCCGGAAATCCTGCAAAAATTTTACGCCAGTTAGATTAATTTCTAATTTTTTGTAAGTAGATAAGATGATTTTCTTTTGATATTTTAAATAATTAAATAACATTATTGATTTTTTCACAAATTATCTTGATCATATCATCTGTTAAAGAAGGATATGATGGTAATGATAAAATTTCCGCAGAAAATTTTTCACTTTTTGGAAAATTGAATCCATATGAAACATAAAGAGGTTGTTTGTGTATTGGTATTGCATAATGTATTGCATAACCAATTTCATTTTTTTTAAGATATTCGATGATTTTATCTCGATTTTTATGCTTGAGTACTATTTGGTGGTAAGCAGAAATACCGCTAGGATTTTCAGTTAAAAAAAATTCTTCTCCTATATTTTTTTTATAAATTTGAGCAATTTCTCGTCTTCTATTATTCATATTGTCAAGTTGTTTTAATTGAATTCTTCCGATGGCAGCGTTTATTGTATTTAATCTCATTGTATAACCTAGTTTGTTATGTTCACTTTGTGTTTGTCTACCATTATCTCGTAATGATATGATTGTTTTTGCAACATCCTCATTATTTGTTGTTATCATTCCTCCATCTCCCCCAACTGTCATATTCTTTGTTGGGTAAAATGAAAAACAACCAACATCTCCTAAACTTCCAACTTTTTTATTATTGTACTCAGCACCATGTGCTTGACATGCATCTTCAATAATGGGAATTTTTTCTTCTTCACTTTTGGCTTTAATTGATTCAAAATCACATGGATTACCATAAATGTGAACTGGAATTATTCCATCCGATTTTTCAGAAATATTTGAAATATCTATATTACCATCATCCGAATTTATGTCACTTAAAATTGGTACTCCACCCACCATTAGGATACAATTTGCAGATGCAATAAATGAATTTGTACTAGTAATTATTTTGGAGTTTTTTCCTAGTCCTAATGCAATTAAAGAAAGTTGTAATGCCGAATTACCAGAATTGACTGCTACTGCATATTTAGTACCAATATATTTTGCAAATTCCTCTTCAAATTTAAAAACACTTTCACCTAAAATGAATTTTTCATTTTCCAATACGGCATTTACTGCATCTTTCATTTCATCAGTCACTTTTTGCTGAAAAAATGGTATCAAAACATATTCTCCTAAATATACAAATTCATTATTTCTATTAAATCCTTTACAGCCTTTTCATTATTTAGATTTTTCAAAGTAAATTTTCTTCCTGCAGTTGCAATTTTTTCCCATTTTGGATTATCAATATCATTGAGATATTCTTTAAATTTTTCTTGATAGTTATCTTCATTAATAAAAATACATGTCTCTCCATCGACATATCCCAAATATTCCCCTCTATTTTTTTTTGTTATTTCCATAAAAGTTAAACAACCAGCTGCTGCATTTTCCCAATATTTGATATTTGGATTATAAGTTGCTGCAACAATTGAAGCTGAATACTGTTCTAATAATTTTGGATATTGATCATTTACATATTTGTGTTGAAGAGTTTGTGTATAATCAACATAGGGTAATTTTGAACATATAGTTCTTAAATAATAAAATCGAAATGCATTCCATTTTGGAGTACGAATATCATTAATGATTTTAGAAAAAAATTTTGTATTCCCTGTTGCCCCTGTTAATAGAATTTTATTTTTTATTCTTTCTTGAAATGGTTTTACATTTTGATATAATGATGAATCTAATCCCAGAATTATTGTTTTAAATTTAAAATTCTTAGGATATAATGAATAAAACATTTCTTTATTATAAAAATGAAAATAATGATCTATTTTCCATTTTTTATGATTTTTAATTGCTTTTTTTGCCTCAACAGGATCTGCACAGTTTGAAATTACTGGAATTTTCAAGTCTTCAATTCCTAAAATTTCATTTGGCATCCCCCCTCCATAATTATTCCACAATAATATAATATCAAACTTATTTTTTAAAATTGAAGCATCAAATATTTCTTTAGTGGGGAAATCGGTAACAATTATACTTTCATCTTTACGTAATTCTTCCATAAAAAAATGAAAATATGTATTATCAAAATGATTTCCTAAAAGAAAAACATTATTTTCTTTATAGATAAAAGCAATTTTAATTTTTTTCATGCTGTTCATAAAATTCTCCATTACATGTAGGACAAACTAAAAATTTTAGTAAATTAGATTTCATTGATATGTTTCCTAAAAAACAGAATACATAAAAACTATGAGTAAAAAATTGTTCCTCAAAATATAGATTTCATTATTTAAAAAATATATTGATATACTTTTAAAAATGTCAAAAAATTTAGAATTTTGGATTGAAAGTATTAATTGGAGGCGCAAGTTCAAAAATGTTCCATTTAGAAGAATTTGGTAAAAATTTAGAAAAATTTAATGTAGAATACAAATTAGTCCAGGATTTAGAGATATCTGATGGATTTCCAAGTAGAAGAATTAAAAATTGGATTCCATCAAAAAAAAAATTTAATGATTTAATTGATCAATTTAATCCAGATGTGATTTTTACAGATAGACAATCTCATTTTGGATTAGCAGCAATTGAAGCAAAAATTCCTTTATTTGTTCATCTAAGAGGAGATTATTGGTCAGAAATAGAATGGGCTAAACAAACTTTGTATAAATATCCAGTAAAAAGATCAGTTTTATATTTTAAAAATAAGATTGCAGAAAAATGTTTCAAAAATTCTACAACAATTATTCCAATTTGTGATTATCTTAAAAAAATTGTTGAAGAACATTATCCAGAAAAACAAGTTAAGACATGGTATCAAGGTATTGAGCCATCAAGATGGTATCATGTTGAGGGAATGAAATTGAAACATCCTTGTGTAGGTTTACTTCAAGGAGCTGTAATTTGGGGTAAAACTAAAGAAATGTTAACTTTAAAAGAAGTAATGAAAAAAATGCCCAATGTTACATTTTATTGGGTGGGAGATGGGCCTTATAGAAATAAAATTTTACCAGAATTACAAAAATTTCCAAATTTTAAATGGCTTGGTCCATTAGAATATCCAAATAAAGTAAGAGAGTATTTGAGTGAAATTGATATCTATGCACTTGTTAGTGGAATAGATATGTCACCATTAACATTACAGGAAGCACAATTGATGAAAAAACCAGTTGTTGCAACGAATGTTGGTGGGATACCAGAATTAATGAAGAATGGAGAAACTGGATTTTTAGTAGAAAAAGGAAATGCTAATCAATTAATTGAAAAATTAACTATTTTACTAAATGATAATGATAAAGCAAGAAATATGGGAGAATTAGGAAAAAAATTTATTGAAACTAAATTTAGTTGGGAGAAAATAGCTAAAGAATTTATTAAAATTGTTAAAGAACAAAAATAAGTTTTATTAAATATTTTTTAATTTATTAAATTTTTGAATTAGAATCCATTTCATGAGTTATATGAATACGATACCATATTTCAAATGCTAATAAACCAAAAAATTTATTGATGTATCTAATTTCAAGTTCTTTTTTATGTATATGTTTTAAAATCCAATCTTCAGAAATCCATGAATCCTGTACTAATTTTGAATCTAAAAGGTAGTTTTTACATAATTCATTACCTGAATTTCTCCAAAGATTTATTGTATTTACTGAAAAACCTAATTTCTCATTATCAAAAAAATGCATCATTTTATATTTTTCAAGAATTTTTCGTAACGGTAATTTTCCAACATTTTTATTTAAATTATATTTTTGGTGTAAATCCATTTTATTAGAATAATTAATCATTTCATTTGAAATAAGTGGAGTAATAGATTTTATTTTAAAAGATTCCAAAATTTTATTATTAAAAATAGAGAAATTATAAAGTAATTTACCATTATAATCAGCTAAAAATAATTGTTCAAGAGGATTTAATGGGTTATCAAAATAAGGAATTAAAAGATCATAGATTTCAGACCAACTAAAATTTGAATTTTGAGCAAATATCTCAGATTGATCGGGTACATGATCTCTTAAATGACATTCAAGATATGCTTTAATTTTATCTTGTGGTGTTGAATTAGGATTTATCAATGATAGAAATTTTGAATATCTAAATGTATAACCGCCAAAAAGTTCATCTCCACCATCACCAGAAACTAAATAATTGGAAATAGGTTTAGCTTGTTCAGCTACATAATACCAATGAATATCCCAAAATGGAAGACCAGTTCTACTAATTACTAATGGGAGTTTTTCAAAATAATCATCTACAGAAATAATTTTATGAGAAACTCCAACATGATTTGCAATATCTCTTGCTTTAATGGTTTCATCTATACTATTAGAAAATTTGATTGAAAAAGCATTAATTTTGGAATTAGGAAAAACCTCCTTTAATAATAACAAGACCAATGAAGAATCAATACCTCCACTTAATGAAATTGCAATATTTTTTGGATCAGATTCATTAATAGAATTAAAAATATTTTTTTTAATTGTATTTTCTAAAATATTTATTGAAATATTTTCTTTTTCTTTATACAAGTCTTTCCAAGTTAATTTTTGTAAAGTAGGAGATTGAGTTACATCATATCTTAAAGTCAGAGTTGTTTTTAGCGATAGTGGGTTTATGGGTTTAAGATTTTCCACGTCCAATTCCCCGATAAATTAATCCAGATTTATTAGCTTCTTGTTGATCAAGTATACATTTTGAATCAATAACTATTGGAGATCTCATATTAGATTTTAAAAATGTTGAATCAAGATTATGAAATTCTTTATGAGTTGTGACTACAACTAGCCCATCAGTTTCTTTTAAAACATTTAAAATATTATTTTCAGTTTTAATTCCAAAAATAGTTGTATTTTTAAAATAAGGATCATAAATTTTAACATTACATCCTAATTTAATTAAACTAGAAATTATTGATTCTGCAGGAGTTAGTTGAATATCTTTTATATCTGGTTTGTATGAAACACCTAAAATCAATATTGTTGAATTTTTTATTTCTTTATTAAATTCTAAAAATGCATCTTTTAATAATTCAATAACATGATTAGGCATAAATTCATTAATTTTTCTTCCAGCTTCAACTATTGTAAAATCATTAAATCCAATTCTCTTAGCAAAATTAATCATTTGATAAGAATTAACAGGTAAACATGGTCCTCCAACTCCTGGACCAGGATAATGTACTTGAAAATTATATTTAGTTTTAGCTGCTTTTAAAACATCCATTACATCTATTCCCGCTTTTTCAAAAATTAGAGCAAGTTCATTTACAAATGCAATATTTAAATCACGAAAAACATTTGTAGTTAATTTTACAGCATTCGCTGTTTTACAATTTGGCATCGAAATTAAATCAACAGTAAAAACATGTTTGTATATTTTTTTAATTATATCATGAGTATTTTGATCCACTGCACCTACTAATCTAGGTAATCTTTCAAAATCATTTAGAATTTGTCCAGGATTTGCAGTTTCTGGACAAACACCAATACCAAAATTTTTTCCGGCTGTTAATTTATCATCATCACCCTCAATGATAAATTTTAATTCATTTTCAATGAATCCTGGTTCAATAGTACTTTCAACAATCACAATAGAACCAGGAGACAAAAATTTATGTAATTGTTTGCCAACTGATCTTAATACATCATAATTTGGCACATTTTGATGATCCATAGGAGTAGGTAATGATAAAACTATTACGTCAGAATTAGGAACAGCATCTTCAATTTTTGTAGTTGCTGAAAATTTCTTTTCTTCCAAAACTTTTTCAAAAATTGTAGGATATCCTGGTTCATCTTGTAAAGGGAAAATACCTTGATTTACCATATCAACTAAATCAGAATTTATGTCTAAACCAATTGTAGATAAACCAGAATTGGCAAAAGACAATGCAGTAGGAAGACCAATTCTTCCAATTCCTATGACACAAATTTTGAGTGACCCAGATTGTATACTATTATTGAATTTAGAATCATTCATTTCTATTATATTATTCATTTCTCACTAACAAATTCACATTATTTGCCTGTTTTTTAGTTTTATTAATGATTAAGATTTAAAAATTGTAAATTTATGGTAGAAATGTGAAGTTTGCAGTTACTGGTGGAGCTGGCTTTATTGGTAACAATATTGTTCATTTACTGCTTAATCATGGTCATCAAGTAAAAGTAATTGATAATTTACACACTGGAAAAATGGAAAACCTTTCAGATATTATTGAACAGATTGAATTTGAAAATATAGATATTAGAGATTATGAAAAACTATCTCACTCTTTAAAAAATATAGATGGAGTTTTTCATCAGGCTGCATTAACTATTGTTCAAGAATCTTTTGAAAAAGAAAAAGAATATCATGACGTAAATGTTCAGGGTACTGAAAATGTATTTAAAATTGCAAAAAAAGAAGGAATCAAAGTAGTTTATGCTAGTAGTTCAAGCATATATGGAAATACTGAACAAATTCCAATTAAAGAAAATTTTCCCAGGAAACCAATCAACCCATATGGAAAAACAAAATTGGATGATGAATTACTTGCAGAAAAATATTGTTCTGAAGATGTTAAAATTATAGGATTAAGATATTTCAATGTTTATGGAATAGGTCAAACTGGAACATATGCAGGAGTAATTACAAAGTTTTTGAACAAATTAGAAAAATCTGAATCGCCGATAATTTTTGGAGATGGGAGCCAAGTAAGAGATTTTGTGTATGTTAAAGATGTGGCATTAGCAAATTTAGCTGCAATGAATTCAAGTGTTAGTGAAGGGTTTTATAATATAGGAACAGGAAAATCAGTTTCAATTTTTGAACTTACTGAAAAAATGATTTCATTATTCAAACTGAATTTAAAACCACTTTTTGAGAAACCATTAGAAGGGGATGTAAAGAAAAGTATGGCAGATATAACTTTAACAAAATCTAAATTAAATTGGAATTATGATACAGAATTGGAAAATGGTTTGAAGTCATTTGTAAATTGATTGTTTATTTAGTTTTTATAAAATTTAATATATTTTAATAATAATTTTTCCCAAGTAAAATTTTTAATAAAAAACTAATTCCAATTAAATTTAGTATCTAATAATTTTTCTAATTTTTCATTATATGGTTTATAAAAATTGTTTAATAATTCTCTTGTTTCTTTTTGCATTTCATTATAAGATCCAACTTTTCTCTTTTTTAAATCTGGGATCACATATTCAATAATATTAAGAAATTTGAATACTTTATTCAATGTTTGTTGGGGATTAATTTTTAAATCCTCATGGTTTAATACTAAAATTTGATTTTTAGGAAAAATTTTGAATAATTTTGTTAAATGTTCAAAATATAATCCTAAATACATGTAAGGTATCTGAAGAGATTTAACATCTTCTTCATGTACTTTGTCATCAAAAAATTTTTGATTATAAAGTTCTAACCTATCTTTTTCTTGTTTTATCGTTTCCTCAAATGTGTAATTTTCATCGACAGAATTACCCCCTCGACGATAATCTTCATAATGAGAATATGCTCTATCAGTAGGATTTCTTAAAGTTACTATTAATTTTACATTAGGAATTAACTTTTTGATTCTTTCCATAGCAAATGGATGAAAAACATATGTTGCCGATGCTTCTCCTGTTAAATTTCTTGAATCTCTAAATTTATTAAAAAATATTGGAAAATATGATCTATACCAATTATGTCCTCTCCAATATGAAATATCAAAAAAGTGAATTTCTTTCCGAGCAGCTTGTGTGATATTTGGGTGTTGGATTAAATAATCATATAATGCAGTTGAACCAGATTTTGTATAACCTATTATAATAAAATCAGGCATAGTTCTCATTGTGGAAGTAAGAATTCTAAAAAATCTAGATAATGAAAATCCAAATGGGTTAAAAAAAGGATGTCGAAGTAACCATGAATGTATTAAAGAACGAGGATTTTTCTCCATTAATTTTAATTATACATCATCATTGGTATTTAATAGTAATTGACGTAAAAATTTCAGTAATGAAGAAATGGTTATTCAAGATTTGAAAATTAAATCCAAGAACATATCTCTATAATAATAAAATACAATAATTCCGTTTATCAGTTGGGAATTTAGAGACCGCTATTTCTTATAAATACTAATTTTAAATTAAGATATCAAAAAAATAAATACGTGTACATTATCAAATGATTAAATCTTGTCACGATTATCCACAATTAAGGAAATTTTTGAATTGTTTATTCATAGGAGAAAATTCCACATGTTTCCAATTGTTATTTTACTAATTGCACTAATTGGGGTAACTACTCTTGCCCAATCAGGTCTAGTGGCATTTATCTATCCAATATAGGAATGGATGCATCCTCACCACGATTCAAATCCCTTGCAGTAACTGCAGGATTATCATTTTGGTTTCTAATTATTCTTTCTTCTGCAGGATATTTTACAGTTGAAATATTCATTATTTTTATTGCATCAATCCTAATCGTTACTCAGATATTTGCAAAAAAGATTTCAAAAGGATTAGATATTTTTGCTATGATTAACACAAAGATATTTCTAGGGATTTTATTTTGTGCTGTGATTTCAATTTATGGAATACTGTTTAGATTGTTACGAATTGATCTATTGAGATTAAAAAAACAAGGTGGTTCTTACTGGTTAGATGTTGAACAAACCCCACCTCAAAGAATTAGGAAACAATATTGATGTATAATTTAGGAATATCTTGTTATTATCATGATTCAGCTGCAGCACTCCTCAAAGATGGACACGTCATTGCGGCAGTTGAAGAAGAAAGATTTTCAAGAAAGAAATTTGATGATTCATTTCCAAAAAAAGCCATCCAATGGTGTTTAGATGAGGCTAAAATCACACCAGAACAGATTGATTCAGTTGCATTTTATGATAAACCAATTTTGAAATTTGAAAGATTATTGGATAACTACATTGCAGTTGCCCCTCGTGGACTGTACAGTTTTTTGGATGTCATCCCAAAATGGATTCACAAAAGATTGTGGATTAAAAATGATATTAAAAAATCACTAAAGGGATTCAGGGGTGAAATAATATTTCCTGAACACCACATGTCTCATGCAGCGCATGCTTTTTACACATCACCATTTGAAGAATCAGCTATTCTTACAATTGATGGTGTTGGCGAATGGAGTACTACCTCAATTGGTTATGCCAAAAATAACTCAATTAAAATTACAAATGATATACGATGGCCTCATTCATTAGGAATGTTTTATTCAGCGTTTACATATTTCCTAGGATTCAAAGTAAATGAGGGGGAATACAAGTTGATGGGATTATCATCTTATGGAAAACCAAAATACTATGATCTAATTTTAGATAATCTAATTGATGTAAAAGATGATGGTAGTATTCATCTTAACATGGAATATTTTGCGTTCACATATGATAAGGTAATGACTAGTAAAAAATTCTCTAAATTATTTGGGATTCCACCAAAATCAAAAGATGAAGTGACTTTGCAAATTCATTTTGATATTGGAGCCAGCGCTCAAAAAGTTCTAGAAGAGGTAATTTTGAAAATGGTTAACCATATTCATTCCAAAACAAAGATGAAAAATATCTGTATTGGTGGGGGGGTTGCACTAAATGGAGTTGCAAATTACAAAATTCTAAAAGAAGGTCCATTTGAAAACGTTCACATTCCACCATCTCCAGGGGATGCTGGAAGTGCAGTAGGGGCAGCACAATATTTGTATTATATTTATCATAAAAATTCTAAAAATATTTCTAAAGATAATATACAGTTAATTCATGAAAATGTGTACGTTGGACCGTCATTTAATGATGTTGAGATAACAAAATTTCTAGATTCTAAAAACATCTCATACGAATCATTTGATGAAATTTCATTATTAAAAAAAACTGCTCAATTAATTGCAGATGGCAATATTGTTGGGTGGTATCAGGGAAAAATGGAATGGGGACCACGTGCACTTGGAAATAGAAGTATTCTGGCTGATCCAAGAAGAGAAGATATGAAAGATATTCTAAATAAAAAAATCAAACATCGAGAATCCTTTAGACCATTTGCACCATCAATTATGGAGGAATTTGCATCAGAGTACTTTGAGATAGACGTTCCGAGTCCATATATGTTGATGGTATCTCCTGTAAAAAAACCAAAAGACATTCCAGCAGTAACTCATGTAGATGGAACAGGAAGATTACAAACAGTTTCAAAAGAGAGTAACAAGTTATACTATAATTTGATTAATGAATTCTATAAAATTACCAAAGTACCTGTGATAATTAATACATCCATGAACGTTATGGGTGAACCAATAGTAAATACTCCTGAACAAGCTTATTCTATGATTGTAAAAACTGATATGGATTATATTGTAATGGGAAATAATATTGTGAGAAAATTATGTCAGTGAATGTTAAGTATGATAAGCAATTTTTGTTTGGGATATTTTTTTTACTAATTATAATATTAGCCGTAGAAATGTCGTTGAGATCTTATGAATATATTGCTATTCCATGTGGAATTTTTGAAAATGATGCATTTTCAAATTTAAATTATTTTGAAATAAAAAATATTTGTTATGACACCAATACTCTTGTTCATGGAAAACCTCCTCTATATCCCATAATTCCAAATCAATACAAATTCACGATGAATATCAATTCTGATGGATTCAGAGGTACTGAAATTGGCATTAACAATCAGAATAATTACAGAATTTTTTTCACAGGAGGTTCTACTGCGTTTGGTTTTGGTTCAACTTCAGATAAAACAACCATTCCAGGATTTTTACAAGAGTATTTTGATAATGGGTTTAAAGATCTAAATATCGAAATAATCAATGCAGGAATTAATGGAGCAGATAGTTATAGAGAAATATTACTAATCAAAGAAAAATTAATCAATTATGAGCCGGATTTAATTATTTCATATACAGGAGTAAATGATTCTGGGGGATATTCACGAGAAATCATCTTTGATGAAACTTATGATGAATATGTTCAAAATCCATTTAAATTTTCATCTTATCCGTGGTACAGAACCCCTTTTGTAATCAGTAATTTAATTACTCAAAATGACATAGGAAATGAGATTAAACCAGAGACATTATCAGATGAGCAAATCAAAACATATTCAGAATCATTTCGAAAAAATTGGTCACAATCATGTGACTTTTTAAAAGAACACAATATTACTTCTGCATTAATACTTCAACCATCATTAATTACAAAAAAAATATTATCTGATTTTGAAAAACAGATTGAACCAGAGACAAAATATAGAAAACAATTATTGGAAAATTATGCTAAAGAATTTGAATTACTCGATAAAAAATGTGATCATGTATTTGATTTAAGAGATGTGATGGGAGATACATCTGAAACTACATATTATGATAATGTACACATGAATGATTTTGGAAATAAAATAATTGCTGAAAAAATTTATAAAAAAATTCTTCCAATAATATTAGAAAATACATTGGATTAAAAACATCATTTAATATATAAATAACTTAAAGAGTATTACAAGGAGAGAAGGTTTCTCAAGAAGAGATTAAAAATATACTAAAGCTAAAAAATGAATTTACAGAATTTATCAAAAGAAAGAAATTTAGAGATAATGAAACAGATCTTAAATGAAAGATTAGACAAATTTAAAATATAATAATTTTTTTTAAATTAGAAAAAATCATTCAATTGTAATTTTTGCCTGTAACACTTATTCCACTCTCAATTTCTTTAAAGTTTGTAATTTTTAAATTTGATTCTTTAAACCAAGTTTTTACTTCTTTAGAAGTATGCCTAAATGCAAATTTTGGTGAATACCAATCAAAATTCACACCTACACTCCGTTCAAAATTATCAGATTCATCCCAAAAGCATTTTAAAAAATGCCAATAGATGAATCGTTGTACATCATATTCTCCTGCTTTAACACCTAACAATGGAATATCACGTGGTATTTTGATTTTCTTTTTTAATTGTGCAAGACTTTTCCCCAAATAAGCCATATCTTTCGAAAATTCAGTACATTCTTCAACAGACATTTTTACAGTTTTATTGCGTACATAATCATCTACATATTCTCTCACAGGTGCCTTTTTGTTGTAAACGTAAATAGAAATATGACCCAATTTTGTCAAAAATTTTACTAAATATTTGAAAGAAGTTCCCGTATTTTTTGTATGATGAAGAACTTGATCTGAATAAATATAATCAAAAAAAGTTTTTTTGAATGGTAATTGACGAAGATCAGCTTGTAAAAAATGAACATTTGATAATTTTCCATATTTTTTATATGCAAAATCAACACTATCACTTGCATCTAATGCAAATACTTGTGCATCTTTATTTGTAGAAAGGAATTTTGCACTATTTCCAATTCCAGTTCCTGCATCAAGTATAGTAGTTTTTGAATTTAAAAATTTATTAAAATTTTCTACAGTCTTCCAACCATATCTATCTAAAAACCACTTTCTTTGAAAATCAACCCAATCTTTTTCTTGGTGATTTTTATGATGCTTTTTCCATTTTGAACTAAAAGCAGATTCTGTTTTAACAAAATCTTTCGTTTCATCAACTACAAATCTAGGAATTCCATTAGTAATTTTAAAATTATCTTTGCAATGATCACAAATTATTGTTCCTTCAATAATCTCCTCACGTATTTTTTTCTTAATTTTTACATTAATTGAATGTCTACATGTTGGACAAACTAAAAAATCAATTAATTTTTGCTTCAATAAATTAAATTTTAGGATGGGGAATAAAAACTATCTAATTTTAGTTAATGTATATTTTAATTTTTTCCTCTTTTTATCAATAATTGAATTAATTATTCAATAAATCATTATAAAATTTAGTATATTTAGGTAATAATTTTTCCCAAGTAAAAAATTCTAAAATAAAATCATAAGCGTTTTGTTTTAAAATTTCTTGAAGTTCAAGATTTTCTAGTAAATCATTTATTGCAAGTTTTAATTTTTCTGGATTTTGACTAGGAACAAGTATTCCAGTTTGATTGTGTTTAACTAATTCTGAAATTCCTCCCACATCTGTTGCAATTACTGGAACTTTAAGATAAAATGCTTCTTTAATTACTTGTGGAAGACTTTCTTGTCTAGACGGTACAACAAGTAATTTTGATTCTTTTAATATTTTCATCGTTTCAATCCAATCAGTATTTGTACAATAGATAACTTTAGAATTAATTGACGATTCAATTGTTTTAAGAATATCAATTCCTTTTTCATGACTATCTCTACCAATGAATACAACTTGATTTTTTAATTTAGATTTAGAAATATTGATGAATTTGGTAACATCTAAAGGTGCTGGAAGATATTCTATTTTTAAACCAAATTTTTCATAATATGTTTTTTGAACAAATTTTGAATCTGTCGTTAAAATATCAGCATTCTCAATAGCATTTTTTTCAGCAATTTTACCCAATTTACTAATAGATTTAGAATGAATTGCATCTACTTGCTCACTATACATTCCATGAATCGATAAAATCTTTTTTTTTGCATTTATATTTTTCATAATTATTCCAGAAGGAACATTCCAAGCATGTACTAAATCATATGATTTTTTATTGAGCATAGTTTTCATTTTTCCCAAAATTGTAAAGCTAGGATTTTTTAAATTTTTAATTGGTATATGTGGAATTTTCATTAACTCAATATCAAAATTATTCTGATTTAATTTTTCACTAACTCTAAATGCATGCCCTCCAATACCACCAACAAATGTAGGTGCTATGTATAAAATAGTTAAATTGTTAGATTTTTTATCTATCATTAGTGATTTAATTTTCCAAACTCATATTTTGATTTATTGTTAAATCGTCATTAATTGAAATATAATTCTTATTTACTTCATATACAAATACAGCACTAAATCTATCAATATTTTTATTAGTAAAACTGGGTGAAGTATGAACTAATTTGAACGGATAATTACCATCATCATTATAATTAATTTCTAAAACACTAATTGGAACAAATCCGTTTGGGTTAAAAATTTCAGATGTTTGTTTAAATTGTTCATTATAATACAATAGTATATTATATGGAATCATTTTACCTAGCATCGTTTCATTCCAAAAATAATTAGTAGCAGTTCTTCTATCAGATTCTAAATATTTTGAAAGTTCAACATCAGCTATACGCATAAACCAAGATTTTTTAGATTCATCACCTCCACCATTTAAAACATAAAGTGAATCACCATTCCAATCTCCATCTAATCTTTGTGCGGCGACATATACAACTACATAATCAACATCCCAATCTGTAAGTAAATTCCAAGCTTCATCAGGTGTACTCATAAATATTTTTGCAACTTTTTTAATTTGCCAATCACTAAGTGTTGCATTATCAATTAATGTAGTTCTTTCAGCAAGAGTACTAATCCAATATCCATAATCCCACCAAGATGCAACAACTGAATCTTCAGGAGTATTGAGTTTTATCCATTCAAGTGTTTCTAGCCAATCATTGCTAGGAGGGTATGAAGTTCCACCATTAAGTATTGTTGGTGGAAAATCTACACCATTAATCCAATTACTTGTAGTAGGATAAACAAGTGGTACTGTAAATAAAATAAAAATAATTGTGATAGATGAAATTTTTAATGAATAATTTTTTTTCTTAGATAAATTAATTTTAAAAATTCCTTTTATTAAAATAGATAATCCAATGGATGTAAGAAAAATTAAGGATATAGATGCAAATACCTCTAATCTAACAAATGCAGAACTAACATAAACACCAACTATTCCCATAATGAGCACAAATACACGCATATCATTTCTTTCAAAAATTATAGATTGAGGTATTTTTTTAGATAAAAGAAACCAAGCACCAAGTGCAGAGAAAATTAGTAAAATAGAATGAAAAAGGAATGATAATTGGATACTTGTAGTAGCATGTTCTGCAACTGAGTCAGTTAAAGGATCTAAAGTTGTTAAAAATGGATTAAGTGCATTAAGATATCTAAAACTGGGTAATGGTAAATAATCTTGTTCTTCACTTATTGTTACTAAAAAGGCTCCAACAATTAGAATTGAAAATAATAAAATTAATCCATTTCTTATTTTGTGTTCATCTTTACTTATTTTTTGAATAAATATACAAATTACTAAAAAGATAGTAGGAATTATTAATAAAATTCCTCCCAATCCAAATACAAAACCAGGTCCAGGTCGTTCAAACATAATTGCAGATAAAAGAAAAGTTCCTACAAACAATGGAATGCTCCAGAGCAAAAATTTATGATCTTTCCTAACAAAAGGTAATGCTAAAATAAATAGTCCTACTGGAATTACAAAAAACTGATTTCCACCCCAAGAGGCCATTGCAAAAGTCATAATGATTCCTCCAAGAATAATTTTTGAAAATGCAATTTTTTTATTTTCAGATCTTATTCCACTAAAAAAGAAATAGAAACCCAATAAAGCATAAAAAATTCCTAATGGTTCTGATTTAAACCATCCAATAATCCCTCGTAAAATAATTGGAAGAGATATTGCAAAAAGTAATGAAGCAAATAATCCAGCAGTAGTTCCTGCAAATAACCTTACTAATCCAAAAATAACAATTACAGTTAACGAACCAATTACTGCTGGAAATAATATAGTGAAATCATATAGACTTGAATTCCCCCCAAATATCTGATAAGTAATTGCTGCAGTGATATGAAGCATAGTCTGGGAAGTGTTAGAAACATCTCTTCCAGATATTCCATCAAAATCTTCTGGTAGATACCAACTTTTAGTATCATGCCATTGAAAATATTCAGATAAGCCATTTTCTATAATATATTCAGTAGCACGAAAATTAAAAAATGGATCAAATTCCATTAATTCATTGCCATAATCAGCAGGTTGAGATCTTATTAGAAAGGATATTGAAAATGCTAAAACTAGTACTCCAATTATAACAATATGATTTAATTTTAAATTAAAACTACCAACTTGAAATAATTGAGTTTGAGAATTCAATAACAAAATTAATCTGTGAATGGTTATTACTCTTTTGAATAAATAATTCTATTACATAGTTGCTTGAGAAGCATCATGGAACATCTGACTCTTTGCACAGCCAGCAGCAAGCTCATCACCTGCTCCACGTCTCATTAGTCCACGATATAGACCATCTTCAAGTTTTACACCTTCACGTTCTTCCCATTCCTCAACAGTGATAGAATATTTCTTTTGAATTCTGTCTCTGTACCATTCTGGAATTACATTAAATGCACAAAATGGAACGATTCTAAGGTCCGGAGTTACATAGTGAATATCACATCTTTGTAATCTTTCTAAATCTTCATTGTATTTGTCTTGGAAGTGCATCATACCAAGGAATAATCCTTTGACGTGCCATGAACCAACTGAATCAAATGATCTCTTCATGAGTATGTTACCAAACATTTTTGCTAAATCTAATCCTGCTGGTTGTTTCTTACTATCAACAAAGCCCTTTAGTTTTCTTACAACTTCAAGCATTGTAAAGTATTTGTTTTTACCAGAACGAATTTCTTCTGCTTTATCTTCAAAGAGTTCTAACATTCCTTGAATATCACAGAATTTTGTTAATGGAACAAATTTCTTTGTATCTGCATCTTCAAAGATGTATGTTCCTGCACCACAAGCAAAGTGAATAGACAATTCATATTTTGGTTTACTTGAGAATGCTTCAATTACATTAGTTAGTGGCATGCAACTTGGAACTGGGAACCAATCATCAACAGTTACTTGACCATCT
>Ga0208764_10000735_pt1 | contig 21074 bp, 18 predicted proteins | sample ETNtaG_18_FD_185762 | JGI IMG/M metagenome (GOLD analysis project Ga0208764, IMG submission 185762) | Marine microbial and viral communities from oxygen minimum zone, Eastern Pacific Ocean - ETNP201302SV91 (SPAdes) (version 2) | ecosystem: Environmental > Aquatic > Marine > Oceanic ... | reverse complement strand
CAGTTCACCATTATATGATCAAACAAAAGCAATTGCCCAAACAATAGTGTATGATGCATGTAAAAAAGGATTAAATGCTAGTATTTTACATCCTACCGGAGTCCTTGGCCCTTTTGATTACAAGCCAAGTCGAATGGGAAAGGTTTTGATGGATATATCAAATAGAAAAATGTTGATACAAGTTGATGCGGGGTTCAATTGGATTGATGCAAGAGATGTTGCTGATACAGCCATTCAATGCGTTGACCTTGGGGAAAAAGGAAAAAATTATATTGTTTCGGGTACATGGGCATCCTTCAAAGAAATTTCAGATATTGTTGCTAAATTGATAAATAAAAGTACATCTTTAATAATTTTGCCTTTATGGGTTGCATATACTGCAATCCCTTTTGCTTATGTTTTGTCAAAAATTTTTGGCAATAGGCCCTCTTTTAGTCGTGGAAGTATTCATGCCCTAGCTATTCAATCCAAAAAAATTTCAAATGATTTAGCCAAAAACAAGTTGAATCATAGAGTAAGAAGTTTAGAGGAAACTATAAGAGATACATTATCATGGAATCAGAAGAATGCTAATTAATCTATATCAATATAATTTGATCATTTGTATATGGCTAGGCATTGCACTTATAACTTTTATTTTACTTATGTTTGTCAGAGCTCCATATGGAAGGTATGAAAGGCCCGGCTGGGGATTTCGTCTTCCATCTCGAATAGGTTGGATGATTATGGAGTCACCAACTATTATAATTATGACAATCTTTTTTGGAACCATTGTATCTCAAAAGGGCACAGTTGATCTTATCCCCATTATATTTTATTGCATGTGGATGCTTCATTATTTGAACCGCACGCTAGTGTGGCCCATGAGAGCATATATTTCTAATAAAAAGATGCCATTAAGCATCGTTTTATTTGCTATCATATTTAATAGTATAAACTCATGGATTAACTCAGAGTGGATATTTGGGCTAAATTATCAAAATGACAACGAATGGCTGTTGAGCCCACAGTTTATCTCAGGATTAATCATTTTTTTTATAGGCATGGGAATAAATATGCAATCAGATAATATATTATTTTTGTTGAGAAAAAATAGTAATACAGATTATAAAATCCCGCAGGGTGGTTTATTTAAATGGGTTTCATCACCAAATTATTTAGGAGAAATATTAGAGTGGCTTGGGTGGGCATTGGCAACGTGGTCTTTAGCAGGACTATCTTTTGCCATATGGGCTATCGCTAATCTCGCCCCACGTGCACATTCAAACCATTTTTGGTATAAAGAAAAATTTTTAGACTACCCAAAAAATAGAAAAATATTAATCCCAAAAATTTGGTGATTTACGTTAAAAAATATTTGCTATAAATTGAATTTGAATTGTAGTATAAAGTATACGCGTAAGTAATACGAAAAAGTAATTTAGGAGTACATTATGCAAAAAGGAAGTGTAAATAAAGTTGTATTGGTTGGACATCTGGGTGGCGATCCAGAAACAAGGTTTCTACCATCTGGAGCTGCAGTAGCAAATTTTAATTTAGCTACTAATGAATCTTGGAAAGATACTAATGGTGAATTTCAAGATAAAACTGAGTGGCACCGCTGTGTTATGTTTGGGAAGTCGGCAGAATTAGCGGGAGACCTGTTAAAAAAAGGTCAACTAGCATATATAGAAGGCAAATTACAAACAAGAAACTGGGAAGATAAAGATGGAGTAAAGCGCTATACTACTGAAGTTGTTTGTGATATGTTTACAATGTTAGGTCGAAAAATGGATAGCGCTGAAACCCAAGAAAGGCCAAAGCCAAATGAAAGTGAGGATTCGCCATTAGAGGACGATGATCTACCTTTCTAAATTAATTTATTAATTAATACATAAGAAAAAAGGCTCTGCCTACAAATAAGCGGAGCCTTTTTATAAACAAACTTATATTAGAGCTACCCTGGTATTTAATTTTAGGAATTATTTGAATGAATAAGGAAAAACTGCAAAAAGATATCAATACATTTTGGGATGATAATATTGTTCCAACGCTTGTTGAATATATTAAAATCCCTAATAAATCTCCTGCGTTTGATCCTGACTGGGAAAAGAATGGTCATATGGAAAAAGTTCTACAGCTAGCAAAAAACTGGGTTGAAAAACATAAGCCGAATGGGAGTATCCTCCATATTAAACGATTAAAAGGAAGAACTCCACTACTTATGCTAGAAATCCCGGGACAAAGAGATGGAAATATTTTGATGTATGGCCACTTAGATAAGCAGCCAGAAATGCAAGGTTGGAATGACGATTATGGGCCCTGGACCCCAGTTATGAAAGACGAAAAATTATATGGTCGTGGTGGCGCAGATGATGGTTATGCTCTATTTGCTTCTTTAGGAATCATCAAATCCTTAATGGAGCAAGGTGCTTTACTACCTCGCATTGTTATTTTAATTGAGTTTTGTGAAGAAAGCGGTTCCCCCGACTTACCTTATTACATAGATGAATATTACGATATTATTGGTACCGTTGATTTAGTTATCTGCCTTGATTCTGGGGCTGGTAATTATAAACAATTTTGGACCACCGTTTCACTTAGAGGTATGATTGCATGTGAACTTCGTGTTGACGTACTAAATGAAGGTATTCACTCAGGAAGCGCAAGCGGGCTTGTCCCTTCTTCGTTCAGAATTATTAGGCAACTTCTTTCAAGATTAGAAGATGAATCAACTGGTGAAATTAAAGTAAAGAATCTTCATTCTACTGTCCCAGAACACCGTTTAAATGAAATAGAAAAAATGGTTACTACTATTGAAGATGAAGAGGACACACTACCATTACATAATAAAATGCAACCAACTTCTAATAATCCTGTTGAAGGATCAATTTTACGTACATGGAAGCCAACTCTATCAATAGTTGGTGCAGATGGTATCCCTTCAGTGGCTGATGGAGGAAACGTCCTACGTCCTTACACAACATTAAAACTTTCATTTAGGTTGCCCCCAGATGTTGATTCTAATAAAGCAATGGATTCTGTTGAAAAAATATTATTAAAAAATCCTCCTTATGATTCATCTATTTCAATCAATTGGGAAGAACCTGCAAATGGATGGAATGCACCTAAGTTAATTCCATGGTTAGATGGGGCCATTCAGAATGCATCAAGCACTTTTTTTGGCAAACAAGCTCTATCCATGGGCGAAGGTGGCACCATTCCGTTTATGGCAATGTTAGGAGAAAAATTTCCTGATGCACAGTTTGTAATCACTGGTGTTCTTGGCCCTGAATCAAACGCTCATGGACCAAATGAATTCTTACATATTCCATTTGGGAAGAAATTGAGTGCCTGCATTGGCTACATTATTAATGAATTCCCATCTTGAGCGCTAGAACAAAATTAGATTTATTTACTCCACGGCCTAAGTCAATACGTTATATATTAGGTTATGTCGCTCTATTTTTAGGAACAATGGTTGCAAAAATCTCAGTGTCTGGCCGGGACAATATCCCTAAAGAGGGACCATTTATTTTTGTAGCCAATCATTTTAACGTATCTGAACCTCCATTTTTTGTTTATGCATTACGAAAACCAATTAACTTCTTAGTTGCTAGTGATCAAGTGATTGAATGGTACAATTATTGGGCAGTTTGGCTCTATGGGTTTATACCAACTAATCGGACACGCCTTGGACCATCAACCATAAAAATGGCAAAAAAAGTGTTTGATCAAAAGGAAGTTCTCGGGGTTTTTCCTGAAGGGGATACACAAAGTGATACATTGAGATCGGCAAAGCCTGGCGTTATTTATTTGTCAACATTAGGTCAAGCCCCAATCATCCCAATGAGTATATATGGGATAAAAAAGGGATTATGGGAATACATATTTACTGGAATTCGCCCAAAAATTAGTATTCGAATTGGTAAGCCGTGTGGACCTTATTCAATGCCAAAAGATCGATCAAAAAGAGAAGTAGCATTAAGTGATATAGGTGATGAAATCATGTGTAGAATTGCTGCGCTATTGCCAGAGGATAGTCATGGGCAATTTAAAAATAATCCTCTAATAAAAAAATTTCAGGAGCAAAACGAACCTTCTTCTGAAATACAGCGTAATAGTAAGTAAATTCCATTATAAATAATTAATGGGGAAACAGCAAAGATATGCTTAAATCAGTCCAAAGCTATATAATAGTAATTGTAATTACACTTGGCTTTCTAGGCTTAATGAGATGGAATACGATTAAGCAGAGCTCAAGGATGGTTGACGGCAGCGCTAATGTACATATTGCTGAAAATGAAGTTCATTTTAAAAACCTAAGGCAACTAACATTCAGTGGTGAAAATGCTGAAGCTTATTTTAGCTCAGACAGTAAAAAACTAATTTTTCAAGGTCATGATGGTAATGGATTATGTGATCAAATTTATATTATGGATATCGAATCTGGTGAATATGAAATGGTGTCTACGGGTGATGGCGTTACAACATGTGGATATTTTCAATATCCTGAAAATGAAAAAATCGTTTATGCCTCTACTCACTTGCAAAGCAAATCTTGTCCACCTCCGCCAGATTTCAGCCGAGGGTACGTATGGAAATTATATGAAGGGTATGATATTTTTCGTGCCAATACCGATGGTTCTTCTATTGAACAATTAACCAATGAAGTAGGCTATGATGCTGAGGCAACAGTTTCTCAAGATGGGAATCGTATTACTTATACATCAATAGTTTCTGGTGATCTTGAAGTTTGGACAATGAATATGGACGGAAGCAATAAAAGAATGCTTACAAATCAATTAGGTTATGATGGTGGACCGTTTTTTAGTCACAATGGAGAAAAAATAGTTTGGAGAGCTTACTATCCTGAATCAGTGAAAGAAATAGCCGATTATAAAGGTCTTATTGCTCAAAGTATGATTAGACCGATGAATTTACAAATTCGAATTATGAATTCTGATGGTAGTGATAAAAAACAAATTACGTTTAATGATGGTGCAAATTTTGCTCCTTATTTTTATCCAAATGATAAACGAATTATTTTTTCTTCAAATATGGCAGATCCTAATGGTAGAGATTTTGATTTATGGGCAGTTAATACAGATGGTAATAATTTAGAAAGAATTACATTTTTTCAAGGATTCGATGGTTTCCCAATGTTCAGTCCAAACGGGAAATATATCGTGTTTGCTTCAAATAGGAATCAAGCTAAACAGGGAGACACAAACGTCTTTATTGCTGAATGGGTAGATTAGGAATAATATTATTTTTTAGTTTGTTTAGGATCAGTGACGATCCTGTATTATCAATCATTCGCTCTGATGCTATGAAAATAGGGATACCCGAAACATATCTAAATGAAGCCTTTTCACATTCAAAGATAGAAATTCATGATTCAATTCTGGACCGATTTGCTAGGCCTTATGAGAAAAAAACATGGGATGAATATCGAAAATTATTTGTTACAAAAAATAGAATCAATGAAGGAGCAAAATTCTTCAAATCTCATAGTAATGTTTTGACTGAAATATCAAAAGAACTAAAAGTAGATCCTTTTTTAATTCTAAGTATTATTGGGGTTGAAAGTAATTTTGGAAGGCATAAAGGAAAGTTTACTGTTTTTAACGCACTATATACACAAATCTCAAAAATGCCCCGTCGCTCTAAGTGGGCTCAAAAAGAATTAGTCGCATATTTATCATATTGTTACACAGATAATATACCTCCACACTCAATAGTTGGGTCTTATGCTGGAGCATTTGGCTACGGTCAATTTATACCAACAAGTTTTAAAAACTATGCTAAAGACGGCAATGGAGATGGTATAAGGCAACCCTTTGTTTGGTCAGATGTTTTTGCTAGCATTGCAAATTACTTAGTAAAAAATGGATATCCTGTTAACAATCAGTCTGATGCTAAAAAAGTGTATAAATCAGTATACGCATATAATCATGCTGATAATTATGTTAAAGCTATATTAGAACTTCGAGAAGAGTTAAATAAAAAAATTATTATAGATTAAGAATTAATTTTAATTCTTTGTCTCCTCGTTGGACAATGACCTCGACTGATTGTCCGGTTTTAAGTTCTGCTAATCGATACATATAATCATATATATTAGATATACTTTTTCCTTCAATCTCAATAATAATGTCGCCTTTTTTTATCCCTGCTTGTTGTGCTGGGCCACCCTGTCTTGCACCATCAATTTCTAAGCCAATTGCATTACTACTATATGATGGAATAATACCAAAAGTTACTTTGAAACTTGTTCTACTTTGACTTGGTCCTTTTGGACCAGCTTCAGTAAATACTGGTTTAATCTCTAATTGATCAATTTGAATAACAATATCATAGATCATGTCTAATATCTTTTTTTCACTTTCAACATTAATTTGAGCCCAATCATCTGAAGGCTTGTGATAATCGTTATGAGCGCCAGTAAAAAAGAAAAGGACTGGAATATCATTGATGTAAAAACTAGAGTGATCACTTGGACCAAATCCTTCTGGACTTTTAGTAAAAAATAAGTCGTGATTTTTTTCAATATTATTAAGTATTAAATCAAACGCTGAAGATGTACCAGTTCCTCCTACTGTAATTTTATTATTTGACATACGCCCAATCATATCCATATTGATCATAGTTATAATATTTTTTAGCGGGACAGTAGGATTATTTACATAATACTTTGATCCTAACAAGCCTTGTTCTTCTGCATTATAGCCCATAAATAATATGGAACGATTAAGTTCAAATTGATTTGCCTTGAGCTTCTCAGCAATCTCCAAAACGCCCGCTATACCTGAAGCGTTGTCATCTGCTCCATTGTGAATAGATCGTTCATCAGGGGCTAAAGACCCTGAACTCTGGCCACCAAATCCCAAATGATCAAAGTGGGCACCTATAACTATATATTCATTTTTATGATTATCATGATTCCCAGGAATCATTCCTATTATATTAGGAATTTGAATTGTCTCTTTTTTCAAAGAGATTTTTGAATCTATACTTTTATTTAACAAAAATGATCTTGATGAAAGATCGCTGTTAATTTCATCTTGAAAAAATTGAAGAGAATCACTCAATAGATCATTTGCAAATTTTCTTGATATTTGAACAACTGGAATATCCATATTGTTTGAATTAGGATCATATCTTAAAGGAATAAATTCATCTGAATCAGATTGATTAATAAATAAAACGCCTCTTGCATTATTATCTTTAGCTAGCATAGCCTTTTTTCTAATAGGAATATGATCAGCATATTTTGAATGTGGATGGTCTCCATCTGGAGAGCCTATTAATATTGCCACCCACCTATCTTTTACATCTATGTATTTGTAATCATCCCACTCAACTGAATCTTTTATTGAAAATCCATAACCTATAAATGCTACATCGGCCGTAAAACTAGCATTTGATGAAAACTCCAATGGCATAAAGTCAGTATTAATGTCATATTTTTTATTGTTAAATCTTATTTCATTTAAACCATCTGGTTTAATATCTTTTGTAAAATTAAAAAACTGCAAATATTCATCATCTACTGCTGGGAGAACTCCTGAACCTTTTAATTCATCAACAATATAATTTATTGCCTCCTGAGATCCTTTTGTTCCTGGGAATCGCCCTTCTCTTTCATCTGCAGACAAATATTTGATATGTTCGCTTATTTCTTTTGAAAGAATTTCTGGATTGTTTATCTGATCAACATATTTAGATGATACTTGATTACAACTAATAATTAATGAAGCACTAAAAAATATTTTTATAAAAAATTTCATTTTGAACTTTCCCCCTTTGACGTCGCTAGAAAATTACTAATAATCCATATGAATCTGGAACTAAATGAATTGTAATTTTACACCTACTACTAATTACCGATTAGTTAATAATGAAAAAAGTAAAAACAGATAATATTCAAATTATAGTAGAGCCAGCTTATCTTCCAGAAAGATCTGACCCAACTAAGCCTATATATATGTTCTCTTATCAAATAAAAATTAAAAATACAGGTACTGAAACAGTCCAATTAAAAAGTCGCTATTGGCATATAACCGATGGGGATGGGAATGTTGAAGAAATTCGTGGACCTGGAGTAGTTGGAAATCAACCATATTTAAAAAATGGGGAAAGATTTGAATACACAAGTTTTTGCCCCTTACCTACTGAATTTGGTGTTATGCATGGACACTTTGAGATGATCTGTGAAAATGGTAAAAAGTTCAATGCCATCATTAAACCTTTTCGACTAACCATACCTTATTCAGTAAACTGATTATTTAATTATGAATACAAATACAAAAATTATTGCTACGGTTGGACCTTCTTGTGATAATAAAGAAGTATTACAATCGATGATTGATTCAGGAGTTAATACATTTCGATTAAATATGTCGCATGGGGATGAAAAATCAAAAAGAAAATTATACGATTTAATAAAATCTCTTAAAACAAAAACTGGAAAAAGACCCGCAATTTTAACAGATCTAGCAGGTCCCAAGATCAGAATTGTTGGACTTAAAGAAGAGTTAGTAATAAATGAAAATGAATCTATTATAGTATCTAATGAGCCCCATTTTAAAGAAGATCATCTAAAAGTGACTGGTGGTATCCATTTTTCCAATATGTTAAGTGGAGCAGAAGTTCTGATTGATGATGGACGTATTAAGTTAGAGGTCTCTGAAGTTATTTCTAAACATACATTAAAATGTAAAACGGTAATCGGGGGCGAAATAAGTAATAGAAAAGGTGTGAATTTTCCAGGAATAACGCTCGAAACCCCATCTTTAACTGAAGAAGATATCATTGATTTAAAAATGGCTTTAGAGCAAGGAACCGACTGGATTGCACTATCCTTTGTCCGTTGCGCGGATGATGTGCGAGCTGTTCATAAAATTATGGATGAACATGGCAAACGTATGCCTGTAATGGCAAAAATTGAAAAATGGGAATCATTAGAAAACCTTGAAGAAATTACTAATGCTTTTGATGGTATTATGGTTGCTCGTGGTGACTTAGGAGTCGAAACACCTGCATCAAAAGTCCCTTTAGCTCAAAAAAAGATTGTTGATTTGGCCAGCGCCATGGGCAAACCAGTTGTTATTGCAACACAGTTACTTGAATCTATGATTGATAGCAAAACCCCTACTCGAGCTGAAGTGAGTGATATTGCTAATGCAATTTTTGATGGAGTAGATGCTCTTTTAGTTACAGGTGAAACAGCTATTGGTAAATATCCAGTAGATGTAATCAAAATACTCAAACAAGTAATTTTTGAGACCGAAGCTGATACAAAATTTTCTGACCATTTACTTTCTGAAAAATTAAATAAAACCTCTGATGCCATAAGTCATGCCGTCTGCGAAATTGCTACTAATCTTGATATAAATATTATAATGACAATGACACACAGTGGTAGTACAGCAAGGATGATTTCAAAGTACAGGCCAAAGGCAACAATTATTGCTTTAACTCCATTTAATGAAATTGTACGTCAGCTACAATTAATTTGGGGTGTGATTCCAATAAAAGTTGATAATTATGATACAGTTGAAATAATACCTGATCTCTGCAGAAAAGTACTGAAGGAATTGGGAAATATTGAAACTGGTGATAAATTTGTTATTACTGGTGGTGTTCCTATGGGGGTAAAAGGAACCACAAATTATTTATCTGTTCAAACGTTTTAGTAAAATTAGTTCGGAGGAGGTTTCTGTGGGATTAAAACAAACAAATAATATGATACAGAAGTTTAAGGGGAAAATGATCAGTGTTCTTATTATCATATTTATAATAGGACCATCTAGCTTGTTAAGCCAAGTTAATTTATTAAATCCAAGATTTGAATTCACTCCAGGCATTCGTTATAATCAACTCATCACATCACCAAAAGATTATCTTGGTTATGAATTGGGTACAGAGTACACCATTTATGCTGATGTATTAAATTATTTTAGAAATTTAGGGGAACAATCTGAGCGAGTATCCATTCATCCTTATGGGAAAACTCATGAAGGAAGAGTTTTAGAATACCTTATAATTACAGGCGACAAAAATCGTAAGCGTCTTAAGGAGATCCAAAAAAATAACCTGCGATTAGCAGACCCTCGGAACATTAATGCTAACATTGCAAAAAAAATTATAAAGGAAAACCCTGGAATTTATTGGTTGAGCTACAACGTCCATGGTAATGAAGCTTCCAGTACTGAAGCCGTTATGCAAGTGGCCTATCGTTTAGCTGCCGGTCAAGATAGAGAGACCCAAGCTATTTTGGATAATTCTGTTGTAATTCTTTTTCCCTGTCTAAATCCTGATGGCCGCGATCGCTATGTATATTGGTATAAGTCTGCTCAAAACTATGTTACCAATACAGATCAATTTGACTATGAACATGATGAACCATGGCCTGGTGGTAGAACGAATCACTATTGGTTTGATTTGAATCGAGATTGGGTCTGGATGGTTCATCCAGAATCAAAAGGGCGAATTAAAGCGTATCAAGAATGGCTGCCTCAAATCCATGTAGATTATCATGAAATGGGATTTAATAGAAATTATTTTACTATGCCCGGAACAACACCTCGAAATCTGATGCTACCAGAGCCCTATGAAGCTCTTTCTGATACTTTTGGACTAGCGAATATAGCCGCGTTTGATAAACACAAGGTCATGTATTATACTCGGGAAGGATTTGATTTTTTCTATCCTGGATATGGCTCTTCTTATCCTAGTGTAATGGGGTCCATAGGAATGTTAGTGGAACAAGGAGGTCACTCCCGGGGTGGTCGAGCAGTTAAAACGGATGATGGGTATTTTCTTACACTCCGGCAACGAATTTTCGATCATTACGAGACATCCTTTGCCACTTTATCAGCAGCGGTTAGAAATCGTCAAACTTTAAATCAATATTTTCACGATGCTTTTCAACAAAAAACCAATACTGGTAAATCAGCTGCATATATATTGCCTGATAATTCCAGTAATCATCTTTATGATGTTATAAATATGCTTCGTATACATGGGGTTGAGGTCTATAAGGCCAAGGCAAATTTTACAGTTAATAAAGCTTTCAATTATGAAAATGGAGAAGCAGATCGTGGATTATTCAAAAAAGGAGATTTCCTAATTTATACAGATCAGCCTCGACACTTATTTATAAATAGTGTATTCCAAAGAGAAATGTCTATTGAAGATTCAATTATGTATGATATGTCAACATGGTCAGCTCCACTAGCTTATAACTTGGATGCTTATTGGTCTGAAATCAAACCTAGGGTAAAAAGTGAGTTAATCAAAGAAAATATGGTACACAATACTGGGGTTGGTATGGCTCGCAATGCTTATGCCTATGTGATTGATTGGGAACAACGTAATGCTCCCAAAGCATTAGCACATCTTTGGGCCAAAAAATATAAAGTTCGTTCAGCACGAAAAGAATTTAACAACGGCTCTAGAACCTATCCTCGAGGAACACTTGTAGTCCTGATGGGTCGGAATACAGATAAGACAGAGTCAGTGCGTAATGATATGGATGAGGTTGCTGAGAAGGCTGGTGTTATGATTGAGGCATTTGCAACAGGTAGAATGCAAGATGGAATTGACTTCGGTTCTAGTAATATGGTACCACTAAAAAACCCAACAGTTGGGCTAATGGTAGATACCCCCTTTAACTCTTACACGGCTGGACAGCTCTGGTATTTACTTGACAAAGAAACAGAACTGGGTATCTCAAAACTTAGGATGTCAAGATTGAAAAGTCTCAATTTGAATAATTATGATGTACTTCTGTTTCCTGGTATTAGAGGAACTGTTGATTCGTCATTAGTAAATAAATTAAAGACATGGGTTTTAAATGGAGGTACTTTAATAGCCACAGAAGGAAGTGCCCAGTTTCTAACAAAAAAATCTGGCATGAATAAGGTTAAAGTAGTTGAGGCGCCTAAACCAAAAATGGAAGGTATTCCTCCCAGCGCATATACTCGGTATGAAGACCGTTCGGACTCATTGGGGCTCAAACGAATTCCTGGAACTGCTTTTTATGGTATTATTGATAATTCTCATCCATTAGCTTTCGGAGTTCCTGATCGCCTTTATACATTAAAGCAAAGTGTATCAGCCCTCATGCCAAACCCTTCTCTTCAAACAGTTGGGTACTACCACAAAGACCCAACGAAATTAAAAGTGTCTGGTTATGCATCTGTTGAAAATCGAAAACTATTGGCTGGAAAAACATTTGCTGCTGTTCAACCGATGGGCAGCGGGAAAATTGTTTATCTAGTTGACAATACGCAGTACCGTATGTTTTGGGTGGGGCCGTCTAGAATGGTTCAAAACGCGGTAATGCTACTACCAAATATGTAAAGGAATAATTATGAAAAAAATGAAGCAGATATTATTAGTCTCAATTTTAATCATGCTATCAAGCTGTAGTAATGATGCGGCCTTGAAAAAACGAGCATACGAATTAGCTCATGAATTTATTATTACCGATGGGCATATAGATGTCCCATGGAGATTAAATGATGGATATGAAGACCTTTCCGTTAGAACAGAAAGTGGTGATTTTGATTATGTACGCGCAAAAGAAGGCGGACTTGACGCACCTTTCATGTCAGTATATGTCCCTTCTTCATACCAAGAAACTGGTGGGGCTAAGGAAAAAGCAGATTCTCTAATTGATCTAGTAAACCGAATAGCTGATGACCATCCAGATAAATTTGAAATCGCCACTAGCGTTAATGATGTGAACCGCATTTTTGCTGATGGTAAAATTGCTCTTCCTATGGGAATGGAAAATGGAGCGCCTCTTCTAGATGACATAAGCAACGTACAATATTTTTATGATAGAGGAATTCGGTATATCACTCTTACCCATGGTAAAGATAATCTGATCTGTGATTCATCTTATGACACCACTCGTACTTGGGGCGGTCTTAGCCCTTTTGGTCGTGAGGTCGTAAAAGAGATGAATCGTGTAGGCATTATGGTAGATATATCTCACGTCACTGATGAAGTTATTAATCAAGTACTTGATATGACAGACGTACCTGTGATTGCTTCTCATTCATCTTGCCGATACTTTACTCCTGGCTGGGAAAGAAATATGGGAGATGATGAAATTCGTAGACTCAAAGATAATGGTGGGGTTATTCAAATAAATTATGGATCATCATTTGTTACACAAGCCTCACAAGATAAAAGAGCTGCAAATGCAGAAAAAATAAAAGTATACGCAGAGGAAAATGGTTTATCTGCTGATGATGAATCCTTAGAGGCTTATGTCAAAAAAGTGAATGAAGAAAACCCAATGTATGCAGATGTCACAGAAGTGATTGATCATTTTGATCGTGTGGTAGAGTTAGCAGGAATTGATCATGTTGCTATCGGTTCAGATTACGATGGAGTTGGAGACTCTTTACCCTATGGCTTGAAAGATGTAGCCTCTTATCCTAATCTCATTTATCATCTTTTAAAACGGGGTTATTCAGAAGAAGATATTGAAAAAATATGTTACAAGAATATTTGGCGTGTTTGGTCAGCTGTAGAGGCAGTCGCACAAAAATAAGTTTCGTATGAAACAATACTTAAAATTTCTAATCCTATTAATCGGTACTTTATTAAGTGCACAAAAAACAGTGGCTGTACTTGATTTTGAAGGCATTGGCATATCTGAAAATGAAGCGAAAGCACTATCGGGACGCTTTGGTTCAGAATTCATGACCTTATCAAAAGGTGTTTATACTCTTGTTGAAAGAAACCGCATGGGACAAGTTTTAAAAGAACAAGGGTTTCAAAATACAGGTGTTGTTTCATCAGAAAATGCTGTAAAAATGGGTGAAGCGCTTGGCGCAGAGTATATAGTAACTGGTTCTATATCAAAAGTCGGAACGCTCTTTAGTATAAATGCGCGTCTTTTAAATGTACAATCTGCAGAGATCATCAAATCCATAAGCCATGATCACATGGGTGATATTATGGACCTTATGACAAAGGAAATAAAAGAGTCTGCAACAAAGCTCCTTGACTTAAAAGAAAAAGAGGTTGCCCCATCTATTGCTATCCTTCCTTTTGAAAACAAAGGCGCAGAAGAAGATGCTTTTTATGCATACGGAATTGTTGCCGATCTAATAGCCGATGTCACTGGTGCGGGACTTATCCGTGTTGCTGGCCTCAAAGATGTAGAAAAAATTGACTATTCAAATATGAGCTATGATGAAATGTCTAAAACGTTGCTTGTCCGCTATGTAGCTCAAGGTACTCTTTGGAAGCTAGGTTCAATGTTTCAATTGTCTCTTGAAATATTCGACACTCAAACCGCAAAAGTGATATTCACTAAACGATGGCAAACACAATGGGAAAAGCTTGCAACCATTAAAGATAATCTATCTTCAAATATTATCGAGACATTGAAAATTGCAGTCAACAAAACTCAAACGAATAAGATTACAATTAATCCTGAAGCGTATGAGTTTTACTTAAAAGGTAAATACAAAGTGGCCAAGGTTCAATCTTTTGATGATTTCGAAATTGCCAAAGATTTGCTTAAAAAGGCTACAGAAATTGATGAAAATCTCATAGCTGCTAAGCGATTAATAGCAGATATTTATTGGAGGCAGGGTGGTAAAGAAAACAGTAAGAAGGCTAGAGAAATTCATAAGCAAGCCCTAGAACAAGCAAAAAACATCGGAGATACAAAAGAAACTGCGGAAGGTTTAGTCATGGTCGGGTATTACTACTATGATGACAAAGAGTATGATAAAGCAACGGAGCTATTTGAACAATCTATAAAAATTTTTGAAGAGTTAGGTGATCAGCTAGGTATCGCAAAAGCATTGAATTCTATGGGAAATATTAGCTCAGCGGTCAAGAAGTATGATGCAGCGTTAGATTATTATACTCGCTCTTTAGATATTGGTCAAAAAATAGATGATAAAATGCGTATCATGTCAAGTTTTAATAATATTGCTCTAATACATGGAGACCGGGAAGATTATACGACAGCAATCGATTTTCTTCAGAAAGCCTTGAGCTTATCTCGAGAGCTTCGTAACGCAGATGGGGAAGCTTTAAATCTAAATAATATAGGATGGAATTATCAATCCTCAGGAGATATCGAATCAGCGATTCCCTATTTTAAACAGCATATAGCTCTCAGACAAAGACTTGGTCAAAAGGATTGGGCAATGAACAGTAAATCCTTCTTAGGCTGGTCACTCCTTTATATGGGTAACTATAATGAAGCATATGAAACGTTTGAAAAAACAATAGAACTTCGAAGCAAAGAGCAACAGCAAGGAAAAAGTTGGGATTGGGCTGGGATGTCAACCATACATTTTTTAAAAGGAGAATTTGAAAAAGCAAATGAATTCGTGGATCGTATATTTGATTTAAGAAAAGAATATCAAATTGAAGGGGATGAGGGTATGTTAGATCTAATTACCTTTCAATATTTAATTTATATAGAATTGGGAAAAGACTTTGATTTGCAGGTCATCCGCGATCTTCTAAAAGACAAAAAACTGGAAAATATAAGAATGGATTCTAAGTTTTACCTTTATCAATTGTTAGGGGATAAATCTTTTCTAGAGCATGCGTATGAAGATGTACAGAAGACAGTCAATAAGCTTGAAGGTGAAAAAAAAGAAAGTTATTTAAACTATACTTATGTAAAACTGATTGTTGAAGAACATACTAAGGTGATGAATTAAACGAATTACCCTTTCCCTCTCCTCAGATAAACTATATAAGCATATTATATCATTAAATCAGTTTTGATATAACTTTTTAACCCAAATTGCTTCTTCTTCAGATAAAGCAACGCCTAACGATGATGCTGATTCAACTTGTGTCGTATTTCGCTGGCCAAGTAAAACACAACCCGTAGCTGAATCCGTTAATAGTGCATCAACTAAACCGTGCATTACGGGTTCTGAGTAGTTAGAAAATTTTGACTCCAATTTAGATTTATTCAGTTTCATTTGATCAATAATATCCTGATCAACAAAATCTTTTACTCTTGTTCTAAAGTCTCCAGCCTCAAAAACTGTTGGTTCGCTATATTTCCCAGTTAATAATCCATGCTTGATCGGAGAAAAGAAACAAACACCCAAATTATTTGAATCAATAAAATCTTTAAGGCCCGTCTCACCATAGGTATCATCCATAACATTTCTATAGGGTTGAACAACATCAGGATCACAAGCCTCTATATAATCCATTATTTTTTTCAAAGACCAGTCGGAAAGACCAATAAATCGTGTTTTTCCTTCTTCCTTAAATCGATTCACAACTTCAAGGGCACTATCAAAATATTCATTATTTTTTCCAAAATTGCAGTGGTGTAAATACATTAGATCAACGGTATCAGTTTTTAAATTTTTTAAAGATCTTTCCATATTTGTTCGCATATGCTTTGGATGATACCAATAATCATATGGACCCATATCCCAGCCAACTTTTGTTGCTAAAAAAATATCGTTTCTGGGTAACTCTCCCCATATACTTCCAATAATTTTTTCAGAATGTCCATCACCATAGACATCTGCTGTATCCCAATGGTTAATTCCCAATTCATAAGCTTTCATTAATGCTTTTATGCTATCATTATCATCCTGACCTGACCAGCCAACGGGGTTATTCCCGCTTAAAGTATTAGGCCCACCATATGACCATGTGCCAAGACTAATTCTTGAAACTTTTTCTTTCGTTCTACCTAGTGTTATATATTCCATGATTATCCTAATTAATGTATAGGTATAAATTAAGAAAGATTAAATTTTATTATGTCAAAACCATTTAAAATCATTGATATTGGGCATAGCGGATTCACAATTGATGAAGCGATAGCAGAGCTCGAAACAACCATAAGTGATTATATTTTTTATGGAAACACTAGAGCTCTAAAAATAATTCATGGTCATGGATCTGGCGCTTTGAAAAAAGCTGTTCGCGAGTGGTGTGATAGTCAGGAAGGTCGATTCCAGGCAGTTATTTATGGAGAGGATTACGATTTGTTTGATCAAAATTCAGCTGCGATGAGAGCTGATAGTCGTTCACCAAAAGATATTGATCTTGGTAAAAAAAATAGTGCAATCACCTATATTTGGTTTAGGTAATCTTGATGTGAATAAGACTTTCATTTAAATTCAAGACTCATATACTAATGGAAAAACAACACAATCAATATGATCATTTGTTCACAAATGTCATCCCCCTATCCATGGAAGGGATACAAATTTTTGGATCTAATGATCAATATCTTAAATCCCAGGATTATCCTGCGGTAACAAAAGTAGAAAATGACATCTGGGATAAATTATTTGGGAATGTTGAACCCTTAATTAATCAATATGTTAGTGCTGAATATTTACGTGGTATGAATCAACTTCCTATCCCCCAAGATAAATTCCCTGATTTCAATTCTATATCGCCTTTATTGGAAAAAGAAACAAAATGGGCGTTAATACCTGTTGCTGGATTTCTCAATGAAAAATTATTTTTTGATCTAAATGCTAAAAGACGATTTCCAGTAACTGACATTATTAGAAAATCACCACGATTTGATGAAAAATATTCCGATCAAAATATTATTAATGATGATGGGTATACCCCAGAACCAGATATTTTTCATGATATCCAAGGGCATGTTCCTTTTTTGATGGACAAAGCATATGCAAACTTTATGCATGAGGTTGGTATTTTAGGTGACAAAATTTTAAGAGATGAACGGCAGTTAGGCGACGAATTAGTTACTCATAATCTAAAGCGATTGCAAAATTTTGCCTGGTGGACATATGAGTTTGGTGTAATGAAAAATAATGGTCAGACAGACAGTTTAAGACGGAATACAAACGATATTGATTATGAAATATATGGTGCAGGAATCATATCATCTTATGATGAAACCGCAAATATAGTAAAGTGTGCAAAAAAAGAATCCACACATTCAATATTTTTGCCATATGATATTGAAGAAATTGTAATGACCTGTTTTGATTATTCAGCCATCCAAAAACGTTATTACGTTATAGACTCTATGGATGATCTATATGATTCCTTTGCAAGGAATGCCGATCTTTTCTGGTACGAAGGTTAATAGAAACATTCTGATATGAAAAAATTTCTTTTACTAATATATCTTGCTATATATATAACGGGGTGTAATGTCACCAAAAATTCATTCGACGATTTGGATTCGGATACTCTTTTAGCAAATACTGATTCATTAATGAAGGCGTATCCAGATAATCCTCAATTAATAAACGCAATAATTGATGCACGATTACTTATTGCAGAAAATGATTTTGAGCAATACAAAAAAATATTAATAATTGACCCTAATAACTTAATAGCTAAATACCATGTTCATATGAATGAAGGGAAAAGTCATCATAAAAAAGGACATAAAAATGGTCAATGGGATGCAATCCAATCTTTCTCAAAAGCAGCTTCATTAATTGATACGCTTGGTGAGCCGCACTTTTGGATCGCGAAAGCGTATGAGAAAAAAGATGAAATGGATTTTGAATCAGCATTAGAATCATATGATATTGCTCTTAAGCTTTATTTACCAAAAAAAATAAGACCAGCTGTTATTAATAAACGTAATGATCTGATTAAAAGAAAAAAAACGTTTGAAGATTTTTGGAAGTAAAAAATAATTATATATTTTTGACTTGATTGAACCCCAGAGCATTCTTAAACTTTCGCCATCTAATGGCCAATGTCATTAGATGTCATACAATCCGAGGTAAAGATAAAATGGCAAAACGAATTATAATGAATAAACCATTCATATGGGTTTTTCTCGCACTTTTTGCGACTATTTTGGCAGCACAAGATCCCCAAGATATTTCTGGGACTATTGTTGATTCAGAGGGAAATAAAGTTGTAAACACTACAGTTTTACTTTTAGCTGAAGATGGAACAGAAGTACAACGTACTCAAACTTCTAAAAAACGCTTTGGTACTGGTGGTGGAAAATTTGAGTTTGAAAAAGTTGCTCCTGGGAAATATACAGTTAATGCTGATGGTGGTGATGTGGGAAAAGTTTCAGCCAGTACCGAAGTTCTGGATGATGGTGTAAATCTAGGGGATCTAACACTTGCAGTTGTCAATGAAGCTGCTGCTGCTGATAATGACGCTGGGCAAACATCAGAGGCAAACACGACAGCTGATGAAGATACACAGTCTACATCTTCCACAGAAAGCATTGAATTCACACCAGATCCTGGTAAAGACTATATTTTAAATGAGTTGAGTTTTGAAATCAAAAAAATGACGGCTGAACTTAAATATCTTAATGAAGAATTAGAAAATTTAAAGGCTCTTAGCAAAATGTGGGTCAATCCACTTGCAATATATTCAAAAGAAATTATAATGAAAAATGGTTCTACAGTCTTTGGGAAAGTTGTATATCAAGATGAAGAATCTTTAAAGGTCGAAACACTAGTTGGTTATCTAATAATCAATCGTGTTGATGTCGTGAGAATCATTGATAACGTTGTCACTGAAGAACAAGCAGAATATGTTCCTGAACAAGTCCGTGATAGTTATACTCCACCACCAATGCCAAAGTTGGCTGAACCACAATATACCTCACCAGAGCGTGATGGCTTAAAAAAGTATTCTGCTAATTGTGTACTAATGGGGAATATTAGCGAAAAGAAAGATGCTCAAGGAAATATCGTATTTAATGGAGAAATCAAAAATATTGGCGGAAGAAGAGCTGACTTTGTAAAAGTTGATTTTGTATTTAGAAAAAACTGGAGTGGTGAAACTAAAACACTTACCACATTTATTAGGGGTGGATATCATACATTTGATTCAGGAATTACAACAGATTCAACTCTTTTGCCTGGTGCAACAGGCGCCTTTGAATTATATGTTCCCCACGACTTTGGATCATTTATAGGTTATTCTTATGTGATTGATTGGGAGGAATACGAATAGTGTTTATTGGTCAACTATTTAGATTAAAATCCCAAATTTTTAAAGGACTAATATCATTATTATTTGTTGTTTCAGCAAACTCTCAAGAAACCCCTTTATCTGAAATATTTTTTCTTGATCTTGGTATAGTAATTGAACCTGAAAAAGGAAATGAATTGTATTCCAGATTGGTATCAAAACCATCTGAAGAAGTAACCTTTAAAATAAAAAAAGTAGAAAGTGGATCTGTGTTTATGTCCTCAAGTAAAGAATTACTTGCTACTTTAGATCGAATCAATGATAGAATTGCAAATCTAGAACAATCATTCCAATCAGAGCTAGGTTACCTAAGAGATGAAAATAAAAGTTTACGTGAATCTCTTGCTTCTATAGCCTCTTCTAATAACAATCAATTACAACCAATTGTTTCTATTGATTCTCCAATTAAAAATTTCATTGTTCAAAAAGAAATTAAGCCAGCACCACAATTTGATAAGTCCGCATATATGTCTGGTGTTTTTGCATATCAAAAAGAAGATTATAAAATGGCATTAACTTATTTTACATCTGTAAATATTAATCTTGCCCCAGAAAAAACAGCTGAAAATATTTTGTATTGGATGGCAGATGCATATCAACAATCCGCTGACTATGAAACAGCTCTTTCAATATTAAACCAAATTACAGAAACCGGGAAAAGGCGCATTGATGATGCTTTGGTTCAAAAAGGTCTTTTGCATAGAAAAATGGGTCGTGAAAAGCTTGCTATAGCAGCGTTTAATGATGTCGTTTCTCTATATCCTGAAAGTGAATATATACGATTAGCACAAATGGAATTGAAAAAATCTGATGGAATGATTCAATGAAAAGAACTATTAAACCATTATTCTTTTTACTTATTATTCTAACTTTTGTTCATGGTTCTACGCGTGTTGCATATTTACGCCCTGGACCTATGATGAAAATACCATTTACATCACTTGGCCCGTCACCATATTTATTTACGGCAGGATTTGGTTCTGAGATACATAACCTATCTCCTTTTAATACAGCTAGTGGCGCATATGGCTCAATGGAAATGAATGGGTGGACATTTGGTTTTTCAACAGCAACTGGTGGAGATACAACTAGTTTAGCCAATTTAGAAGTATCAA
>Ga0208764_10000733_pt1 | contig 21114 bp, 21 predicted proteins | sample ETNtaG_18_FD_185762 | JGI IMG/M metagenome (GOLD analysis project Ga0208764, IMG submission 185762) | Marine microbial and viral communities from oxygen minimum zone, Eastern Pacific Ocean - ETNP201302SV91 (SPAdes) (version 2) | ecosystem: Environmental > Aquatic > Marine > Oceanic ... | reverse complement strand
CTCAGTAAGTATTCTTAGAAATAATATTCATAATTTGCAATCGATCCTATCTTTGGAGATTTTATCGACCGATTCAGCAAATTCATTATATAATTATTATTTCTTTTATAGAGCTGGATTTTTAACCTTAATAATCTGTATCACTACTTTCTTAGCGTATCTTGCTGGTAAAAAGCTTAATGTTAGATTTGATGCCAGAAGAAATGTAGAAAAAATATTAAAGTTTATTTTCTTTGTTTTTTCCATAGTTGCTGTTTTGACTACTTTTGGAATTATTTTATCTTTAATTTTTGAAACAGTTAGATTTTTTTCGCAAGTTAGTTTTAGTGAATTTCTATTTGGAATTCATTGGTCTCCACAAACAGCTATTAGAGAGGGTCAAGTTGGGTCATCTGGAAGTTTTGGAGCCATCCCAATATTTACAGGAACTCTTTTAATAACTGCCATATCTATGTTAATAGCTGTTCCTTTAGGTTTATACTCAGCTATTTACTTATCTCAATATGCTAGACCTAAAGTAAGAAATTATTTTAAGCCAATTCTTGAAATACTGGCTGGAATTCCAACTGTGGTATATGGTTTTTTTGCTGCACTATCCGTTGGTCCTTTTATTAGGTCTACAGGAGAAAGTCTCGGCCTTACAGTTTCAACAGAATCTGCATTAGCTGCTGGTTTGGTTATGGGTATCATGATTATCCCTTATGTATCGTCATTATCAGATGATGTTATGACCGCAGTGCCTGAAAGTTTGAGAGACGGCTCTTTAGCTTTAGGCGCTACTAAGTCTGAAACTATAAGAAAAGTAATATTTCCTGCTGCTTTACCAGGAATTGTTGGAGCAATATTGCTTGCAATATCAAGAGCTATAGGGGAAACAATGATTGTAGTTATGGCGGCTGGATTGGCAGCAAATTTAACTGCAAATCCTCTTTCTGCTGTGACTACCGTTACAGTTCAAATTGTTACTCTATTAGTTGGCGATCAAGAGTTCGATAGCCCTAAGACCCTTGCTGCTTTTGCTCTAGGTTTAGTTTTATTTTTTATAACTTTGGTATTGAATATCTTAGCTATGGTTACAGTTAGAAAATATAGAGAAAGATATGAGTAAAAATATTAATAGTATGATGTTAAAAAGACAATCAGCTGAAAAAAGATTTAGATTTTATGGTCAAGCATCTTTAGCGATAGCTTTGATAATGTTAGTAGTCATTATTTCCTCTATGACTTATCGATCTATTCCAGCATTCACAAACTACGGTTTAAATCTAAGTATTAATTTATCTAAAGAAAATATTGCTCAAGATAATATAAATTATCGTCGTTTAATTAGAGATAATATTTCTTTATTAGATTCTGGTTGTGATGATAGGAAATGCAGAAAAGAGTTTTTGAGATTATTTTCATCTGGTGCTGCATATGAACTAAGAGATACAATTGAGAATGATCCTTCCTTAATTGGAAAAGATTTTAGTAAGTTTATCCTTTTCTCTGATGATGCTGATTTATTTTATAAGTTTGGAATTGATAATAGTTTACCAGAGAGTGAGAGAAGGTTGAATGATAGAGAAATAACTTGGCTTAATGGATTCAAAGAATTGGGCCTAGTTGAAAAAAGATTTTCAACAAACTTATTTACAAATGGTGATAGTCGAGAACCTGAAATTGCAGGAGTCCTAGGAGCTGTTATTGGATCTTTATTAACTATTTTAATAACTTTGATAATTAGTTTTCCTATTGGCGTCCTTTCTGCAATTTATTTAGAGAGCTTTGCTCCAAAAAATAAACTTACTGATTTTATAGAGGTAAATATTAACAATCTCGCGGCAGTTCCTTCAATTGTTTTTGGCTTACTAGGACTTGCCTTATTTATCAATTTTTTTGGTATGCCTCGATCAGCTCCTTTAGTTGGAGGTTGTGTGTTGTCTCTTATGACTTTACCAGTCATAATAATAGCTACACGCGCATCTCTTCAATCTGTACCTCCATCAATTAGGGAGGCTGCACTTGCAGTGGGAGCTTCAGAGATGCAGGTTGTATTTCAGCATCTGCTTCCAGCTGCTTTACCAGGAATTTTAACAGGTACAATAATAGGTTTAGCAAGAGCTTTCGGTGAATCTGCTCCCTTACTTTTAATAGGAATGGTAGCATTTGTTGTAGATATACCGGGGTCATTTACTGATCCTGCAACGGCTTTGCCCGTTCAAGTATATCTTTGGGCGGATAGTCCAGAAAGAGCTTTTGTAGCAAAAACTAGCGCAGCGACCTTAGTTTTGATATTCTTATTAATAATAATAAATTTAGCTGCAGTAATTTTAAGGAAAAAGTATCAATTAAAATGGTAGATGGCACAGAAAATGATATTAAACCAAATGGAAATTATTCTTCGGATAATAACCTTTTAATAGATTGTAAAAATGTTGATGTTTTTTACGGAGATAAGCAGGCATTATATAATGTTAGTTTAGGAATCAATGAGAAAGAGGTCACATCTTTAATTGGACCATCTGGATGTGGAAAATCTACTTTTTTAAGATGTCTTAATAGAATGAATGATGTAATCGATTCATGCTCAATTTCTGGAAATATAACAATCAACGGTGAAGATATTTATAATCCAAATATAGATGTAGTGGAATTAAGGTCTCGTATAGGAATGGTTTTTCAAAAACCAAATCCATTTCCAAAATCTGTTTTTGACAATGTAGCTTATGGACCAAGACTGCACGGGAAAATTGCTGATAAGGATGAAATGTCTCATAAAGTAGAGGCAAGTCTTGTTAGGGCTGGTTTATGGGATGAAATAAAAGATCGTCTAAACGAACCTGGAACTAGCTTATCAGGAGGTCAGCAACAAAGATTATGTATTGCTAGGGCAATAGCCGTAGATCCTGAGATTATTTTAATGGATGAACCTTGCTCGGCACTTGATCCAATTGCAACAGCTAAGATAGAAGAATTAATTGATGAATTAAAAACAAACTATACAATAGTAATTGTTACTCATTCTATGCAGCAAGCTGCAAGAGTTTCCCAGAGAACCGCTTTTTTTCATTTAGGGAATTTAATTGAGGTAGGTGATACTGAAAATATTTTTAGATCACCTGAAAATGAACAAACAGAAGCCTATGTAACTGGGCGTTATGGTTAGGATAGAATATGACTGAACATATTGTAAGTTCTTATGATGATGACTTAAAAGAGATATCAGATGGTGTGATAAGCATGGGTGGTGAAGTTCTCGGAGCCTTAAATAATATTGAAACTTTATTAAAGAATAACGATCATGAATTGGCACAAAAAATTATAAAAAATGATCTTATAATTAATGATCTTGGTCAATCAGTTGAAAATAAGGTTTTTAATATACTTGCTTCGAGACAACCTATGGCTATTGACCTCAGGATAGTATTTTCGGCAGTTAAAATTTCATTATATTTAGAGAGATGTGGTGATATGTGTAAAGGAATATCTAATCGCGTATTAAAAGGCGACCTTAATGAGGCACAATCACCTGAAACAATTAGCCTCTTAGTTAATATGTGTTCAATGGTCCACTCTAACTTAAGGATTGTTATGGAGGATTATTCTAAAAAAGAGTGTGAAAATTCAGTTAAAGTTTGGAAATCTGATAGCGAAATAGACTCATTATATTCTGAAATATTGATGGACATACTTAACTCCATTAAAACAAACCCTGATGCAACAGATGCCTTAGTTCCCCTATTATTTATTGCTAGATATCTTGAAAGAGTTGGTGATCAAGCAACTAATGTGGCTGAGGAAACTTATTTTGTTGTTACCGGAGAAGATTTAGAAGGTTTAGAAAAAACAGAAGTTGAGAATGAAACAACCTTTTAATCTATAATTTAATATATATTTCTATCTAAAAATTATTAATTTTGGATACAGGCATTCTCTTATTTAAAAGTTTGTTCTTCTTCTTTTTCTTTTCAAGCGGCTGATAAGCTACTCTTGTATGTTCAGCGCAATAAGGAGAGCCATTTTCTTTGCGGTTACCGCAGAATCTGAAATCATCATCTCCAGGTTCGCCAATAGGCCATTTACATACTTTTTCATTTAAGGATAAAATATTAATTGGTTCACCATCAGATGTTACTGCTGGCTCAGGCATAACAAGTGGTTTAACATTGTCATTAATTCTTGATCTTGAGCTTCCAGGGTACGAAGACTCTCCATAATCAATATGTTCTCTATGCCTTAACCTACTTTTTGGTTTTGTAGGACTAGCTCTACCAGCTAAACCTAACCTATGAACCTTACCAATAACGGCATTTCTAGTAACATCACCAAGTTCTCTAGCAATTTGACTAGCACTTAAACCTTCTGCCCATAATTTTTTAAGAATTTCTACTCTATCATCCGTCCAAGCCATTTTTCACCCTTTTTTTAAGTATATATGGTATGCTAAAAATAACTTTGGCACAAGATATAGATTTATATTTTCGTTAAAAATTGTTGTTTTTTTAGAAATACAGCTAATATAGATGTTTATATTCTATTATTATAAAGATTAAGTTGAAAAATGGATGAAAATGAAAATTATCATTGGAGGGAGCCAAGAGTTCCCGGAAGTATAAACTGGTATGGGTTATGGACCTTATACAAAAAAGAAGTTTATAGGTTTATTAAAATCTTTTTTCAAACGATTGCAGCTCCAATAGCGACTTCACTTCTTTTTATGGCAATATTCACTATTGCATTGGGTGATTTGAGACCAGATGTAAATGGCGCACCATTCATTGAGTTTTTAGCTCCGGGTTTAATAATGATGTCTGTTCTTCAACAGGCCTTCGCTCATACTTCTTCATCTTTATTAATATCAAAGATACAAGGAAATATAGTCGATATTCTTTTGCCTCCTTTAGGAGAGATAGAATTAAATGCTGCTATCTCATTAGGAGGAGTAACTAGAGGGGTCATAGTTGCTGTAGGTGCAATTTTTTGTATGTCCTTTTTTGTAAATTTTAACTTCGTAGATATATGGGCAATATTCTTCTACTTAATTTCTGGGTCACTTATGCTTTCATCAATAGGTATAATAACAGGTATATGGGCAGAGAAATTTGACCATTTAGGGACAATAACAAATTTTATAATTGTACCTTTATCTTTTTTATCGGGAACATTTTATTCAGTTAAAAGAATGCCCGAATTTGCCCTTTATTTAATTGAATATAATCCATTTTTCTATGTCATTGATGGTTTCAGATATGGTTTTGTTGGTAATGCTGATGGCGATTTGATCTTTGGAGCTATCTTCCTGACAATATTGAATCTAATCTTAATCATAATAAGTCACTTCCTTCTTAAAAGCGGTTGGAGGTTGAAGACATAGAAAATAAAGAGTATGAAAGCTAAAAATTTTAGTTTGAGGTACACATGATCGAAAATCTAATGGATACATATAAGAGATACCCAATATCCTTTTCGAAAGGCGAGGGCTCTTGGCTGTATGATAGTGATGGTGGAAAATATTTAGATTTTGCAGCAGGTATTGCCGTTAATGTTTTGGGTCATGGTCATCCAGAAATAAAAAAGGTAATGCATGAGGCTATTGATAATGTTTGGCATGTTTCGAATCTATATCAAATTCCGGAACAGCAAAAATTAGCTAAAAAATTATGCGATATAAGTTTTGCCGATAAAGTATTTTTCTGTAATTCGGGAGCTGAAGCTGTTGAAGGGGCAATTAAAACTTCAAGGAAATATCATTTTGAAAAAGGTGATAAAGATAGAACAGAAATCATTACTTTTAAGAATGCATTCCATGGAAGGACTCTAGCTACTTTAGCAGCTGGAGCAAATCCCAAGCATACCGAAGGGTTTGGACCGCTTCCTTCTGGTTTCGTAAATATAGAGCTATCCCAAAAACAATTGGAAGAAAAGATCTCTAATAAAACAGCTGCAGTACTTATTGAGCCAATACAAGGCGAGGGGGGAATAAGGATTACACCGAAAGAAGACTTACAAATGATTAGAGATCTAACAAGTAAACATGGCGTATTAATGATTCTTGACCAGGTTCAATGTGGTTTAGGAAGGACTGGGGATTTTTTCTCGCATGAGTGGGCTGGGGTTGAACCAGATATAATCACTCTTGCAAAAGGTTTAGGAGCAGGTTTTCCAATAGGAGCTATATTGGCTTCAACAGATGCATCATCTGGAATGGTCCATGGCTCTCATGGGTCGACTTTCGGCGGGAATCCGCTAGCTTGCTCAGTAGCCCTTAAAGTTCTTGAAATTATTGATGAAGAAAAGATCCTTTCAAATGTTAAGTCATTATCAGAATTTCTATTAGCAGGAATAAATGACATCATAGAAAATCATAAGGATAAAATTACTTCAGTGAGAGGAAGAGGTTTTATGCTTGGTATAAAATGTGAAGTTGAAAATACATTGATAGCCGAAACCGCTCTAAATAATGGTTTATTATTGGTTCCAGCTGCTGACAATATAATTAGATTGTTACCCCCTTTGAATACTGAGAAAAAAGATATTGAGGAGTTTTTCAACTTACTAAATATCACACTAGAAAATTTACCTAGATAGAAATATAATAAGAAATGACTGAAACAAAAAAAGATTTCATTGATCTTACCCAATTCAATAAGGATGAACTTATTTTCTTAATTGAAGATGGAATAAACAAAAAGAACATATCATCGAATAATGGTATGGCATCTGTTGATGAAGATGCATGCGCAAAAGATAAAATACTAGCAACAATTTTTGAAAAACCTTCTACAAGAACAAGGTTTTCATTTGAAACAGCAATGTATCAATTAGGTGGGAAAACTATTTATGCAAATATGTCTGATATGCAATTAGGTAGGGGAGAAACAATTGATGATACTGCAAAAGTAATTTCAAGATATGTTGATATTGCAATGTTAAGAACGAATAAGCATTCGACTTTAGAAAATTTTGCAAAAAATGCATCGATACCTGTAATTAATGGGCTGACCGATAAATCACATCCCTGCCAAGTTTTAGCTGATTTAATTACAGTCAAAGAGAAGATTGGTGATATCGAAAATAAGAGTTATGTCTGGTTTGGTCCTGCAAATAATATGTTAACAAGTTGGATACATGCCGCACAAATTATTGGTTTTGAATTACGAATATGTTCACCAAAAGATTATTCAGTAGATAATAATTTGGTAAGTGGTTTTCCAAATATAACTGCTGATCTAGATCCTAATGATGCTGCCAAAGATTGTGATTGTATAATTACTGATACTTGGTTCTCTATGGGAGAAGAAGATAATGATCAAAAAAGAAAAATTCTTGAACCATATAAAGTAGATGCTAAAAAAATCTCGATGGCATCTTCAGATGCAATTTTTCTTCATTGCTTGCCTGCTCATAGAGGAGAGGAAGTTGACGCCGATGTTATTGATGGGGTCAATTCAGTAGTTTGGGATGAAGCAGAAAATAGGGTTCACGCACAAAAAAGCATTATTAGGTGGTGTTTGAGTTAATTTTTATTTCCAAAAAGAACGACTAAAAATAACAAGAAAAGTTAAAAATTCTAATCTCCCAGCCAGCATGCCAAAAGATAAAACCCACTTTGAAAATTCTGGTATCTCTTCGAAGCTGTAAGCTGGTCCAATTAAATTTCCTAGGCCTGGTCCAACATTTGATATCGATGTAGCAGCTGCAGATACTGATGTTAAAATATCCAGACCAGATAATGAGAGAAGAAATGAAATAATTACGAAAGTTACGAAGAATATAAATAAAAATGTCATAACAGATTCAACGATCTCTAAAGTTAAGTTTTCACCATTATATTTATGATTTGTCACACGATTTGGACTTATTAATTTATTCATAACCTGCCCAGAATTTTTTAATATGACCTGTAGTCTGAAAACCTTTATTCCGCAAGTAGTTGAACCTGCACAGCCACCAATAAATGTAATAGCAAGAAATACGATAATTGCTGGAGTTCCCCATTGATCATATGATGTTGAAGTGTATCCAGTGCCAGTTAGAATTGATGTAACATTAAATATAATTTGTCTAAGAGGAATCTGTAATTCAAAATTATTTTGAACCAATAAAAAAACCGCGATTAAAATGATTGCTAAGAATAAAGTTTTAAAGAAACCTGTTACTTGTTCATCTTTAATCAACGCTAAAGGCTTGCCTCTAAGTGTTTTGAGATAAAGAACAAATGGAAGGCTAGAGAGAATCATAAAAAGAATACAAACATATTCTATTGAGAAATTATTATAACCCCCTATTGATTGAGAATTAGATGAGAAGCCACCCGTAGCAATAGTTGTCATTGCATGATTTGCAGAGTCGAAAAAAGATAGACCGCAGACCCAATATAGTGTCGCGCATATTGATGTTAATAAAATATATAAAAAAATTATTTCGGTAGCTAAATTTGCCGTTCTTGGCATTAGTTTTTCTGTCGAGTCAGAGCTTTCCAATTTAAACAATTGCATACCACCGACGCCAAGACTAGGAAGAATAGAAATAGCACTGACAATTATACCAATACCGCCTAACCACTGTAAAAGACTTCTCCAAACAATTACACCTTCTGAAGCACTTTCAATATCATCAATTATTGTAGAGCCAGTAGTTGTTAATCCTGATACAGACTCAAAAAATGCATTAGTTATGCCTGTAACATTCGTTGAAAGAAGAAAAGGAACAGAAGAGAAAATTGATAAAACAATCCAGCTTAAGGTAACAAGAAGAAAAGCACTTTTTGTATTTAATTCACTTTTATTTCCTCTTGATACAAGAAAGAACATTAATCCAACAAAACTAGTGATAATTGAGCTGATAACAAAATTATCCCATCCAGAATTATTATAGATCAAGTCAACTATTGCTGGAACAAACATAGTGACAGACAATCCTAGGAGAAAAAATCCCAAGACTGATAGAACGGGTCTTATATCAATTGTTGCAATATTCATTATATTATTATTTTAATTATGTTTTATACTCATATACTAAATTAATATAGTTTTTTAGGATCGCTTAAAAGATGGCAGAAAAGAAAATACCAGATTTATTTCCTGATACAAAAGAGACAACTAGTGACTTTGATGGAGCACCAGGACAAAAAGCTCAGATTTCTGGAGTGCTGCCGGGTCAAATGATCCGCTCGATGATTGAAAATGGTGAAATTTGGTCTCAAGGAGAAATAAATGATGAACAAATTCAACCTGCGAGCCTAGATTTAAGATTAGCAGATACAGCATATAGAATTAGGGCAAGTTTTTTACCATCAGGTGGTTCTGTGAATAGAAAATTAAAAGATTTTGCTCTACACAGAATTGATATTACAGATGGTGCCGTTCTTGAAACTGGTTGCGTATATCTTGTCCCATTAATGGAGGCTTTATCCCTTCCAGAAAGAATAATTGCTGTTGCAAATCCTAAAAGTTCTACTGGAAGAATAGATGTTTTTACAAGATTAATATGTGATGGAACTCATGAATTTGACAAAATACCAAATGGTTATAAAGGCCATCTTTGGCTTGAGATTTCACCTAGAACTTTCCCAGTAATAGTTAGAAAAGGTTCACGATTAAGTCAAATGAGATTTAGGCGAGGAAGACCAACAAATTCTGATACTGAGCTTAAGAGATTACACTCAGAAGACAATATTGTTTATGATGGAAAGGTTAATATATCTGAGGGCCTGGCATTATCTGTTGATCTAAAAGGAGAGGCCACAAAAGATATAGTTGGTTGGAAAGCAAAGCGGCATGCTGGTTTAATAGATATAGATAAAAAAGATGCCTATGATATGGAAAAGTATTGGGATCCTGTTTTTGCAACTGAAGGTCAAAGAATTATTCTTGATCCTGGAGAGTTTTATATTTTATCTTCATCTGAATCTATTGCTATTCCTCCAAGTCATGCTGCTGAAATGGTACCATTTAAACCATCAGTAGGTGAATTCAGGGTTCATTATGCAGGTTTTTTCGATCCAGGTTTTGGTCACAATTCATCAGAAGGTAAAGGGTCTAAGGCTGTTTTGGAAATTAGGAGTTGGGAAGTACCATTCATCCTTGAGGATTCACAAATTGTTGGAAGATTGATTTATGAGCGGCTTCTAGAGCTACCTGAAAGGTCTTATGGATCGTCAATAGGTTCTAATTATCAGAAACAAGGCTTAAAACTCTCCAAGCACTTCAAGCAGATATAATATTTACTCATTGCTCATATTGTAGGTTGATATTTCGACAGCATCTTCAGCATTAGAATATTCTAAGTTTGTATTTATATTTTTACTCTGAAAATTCTTATGGTTTCTAACATATTCTAAATAATCTGTTGATTTACCCCTTTTACCTACCAATGCTTCAATAAGACTCCCAACATTATCTGCAAAGACAATTGATTGATTTTTTAATAAACCTCTTTTTTCAATTAGCTGAAGATCTCTTTTGTATAAATCTTTCCAATGATCAATAAAAACAAGATCGAATTCATATCGTAGTGTTGGAATTATTTTTTCTGATGGTCCCTCTATAATAATAACTTTATTTTTTAGACCAGAAAATTCAATTATTTCATTTGCAATTTTGGCATAATGTTTACTAATTTCTATGGAAATGACTTTACCTTGTTCTCCAAGAGTCTTTGCCATCAATATGGCTGAATAACCACAAAAACATCCAAGCTCTAAGATAGTTAGATTTGATCCTAACTTTTTAATTTCATCTGTTAAAATTTTGCCTTTAACATCTCCAACATTCATCAAAAATCTTTTTCTTTTTGCAAATTCATCCATTGTATTTAGCACACTATCGGGATCATTCTTTTTTGCATTATTTAAGACATAGTTTCTAACATCAGAAGCCAAATCTTCTCTTTTTAGGAACAATTCTAATAGTCTCTCTTTAATCATACGCATTAAAAAGCCGATATTTCTGGGTTTAAAAAAGATCAAGTTCATGACATTCCCTTTTTATTTAATCAGAGTACTTAGTCTTGATTGTATATTTAATTGATGTTGATTCAAGATCATTAATTTCAAAGTTTTTTTCGAATAATTCTAATAAGCGTAACTTTTCATTAGTGAAATTTTCTTCAACCATCATAATCTCTACAGATAAAGCATATGCGATATGTTTATTTTTTTTATCTAATGCCTGCTCAATTAATTCTATAATTGTTTCTGGATCATTATCGCCACTTAATAATTCAAAAAACATACTTAATGTTTTTTCTAAGTCATCACTATTAAAGTTTTTGAAAATTGGTAAATTATTGATACAAGCCTGTATAAATTGCATCTCTTTGTTTGATATTTCCCCATCTATTGCAGAAGATAGAGTCATGCTATAAATAAGAGCATCGTTTGGATTTAATAATGTCATGAATAAATCAATAATATCTGTAGCCCAAGAAAGCAAGTCATGGCCTTTCGAAGAGGCAAGAAAAATTTTAAAGCGCCTTGAAAAGTCAGGTTCTAATAGTGCTGTTTTTGAAACTGGTTATGGAGCTTCAGGTTTACCTCATATCGGCACTTTTGGAGAAGTTGCACGAACATCAATGGTAAGGCATGCTCTTAAGGTATTAGATAAAAGCATCGAGACAAAATTAATATGTTTTTCAGATGATATGGATGCATTAAGAAAAGTCCCAGATAATATTCCAAATTCTGAAATTTTATCTAAAAATTTAGAAAAACCATTATCAGATATTCCTGACCCTTATAATAAGTTTTCAAGTTTTGCCGATCATAACAATAATTTATTAAAAGAGTTTCTCGATCAATTTGGTTTTGAATATGAATTTGCTAGTGCGACAGATTATTACAAGAATGGTATTTTTGATGAGACATTATCAAAGGTCTTAGAAAATTATGAAGCAATTATAAATATCATTTTACCAACGATAGGTGAGGAAAGAAAAAAAACTTATTCACCTTTTCTTCCTATTTGTCCGGATACTGGTCAGGTACTCCTTGCAAAAGTTTTAGATTACAATATCAAAGAAAAATCAATTTTATATGAGCATCCAAATACGCAAGAAGAAAAACAGACATCAATTTTAGGCGGAAAATGCAAATTACAATGGAAGGCTGATTGGGCAATGCGTTGGGTTGCATTAGATGTTGATTATGAGATGGCAGGAAAAGACTTAATTGAATCTGTAACTCTTTCAGGAAAAATATGTAAAGCAATTGGAGGTTTTGCTCCAGTTGGTTTCAATTATGAATTATTTTTTGATGAAAAAGGTGAAAAGATATCTAAATCTAAGGGTAATGGTATTTCAATAGATGATTGGCTTAAATTTGCTTCAAAAGAAAGTCTCATTTTATACATGTATCAGAATCCTAGAAGAGCAAAAAAATTAACATTTGATGTTATTCCTAAAGCTGTAGATGAATATCAAAGTTTTTCAGAAAAATATCCTAACCAAGAAGTAAAAGACCAGTTAAGTAATCCGGTTTTTCATATTCATGACGGTAACCCAATAATAATTGAAAGTCCGGTTACATTTTCACTGATTTTAAATCTCGTTAGCGCCTCTCAGGCCAGCAGCAAAGAAGTAATTTGGGGTTTTATAAAGGGATATTTTGACGATATATCTGAAGAGGCAAGTCAATATATTGATCAATTAGTAGTTTTCGCATTGGAATATTATAATGACTTTGTTTTACCTACTAAAAAATATCGTAAACCAGAAAAACAAGAGATTGAATATCTTAAAACTCTTAAAGAAAACCTTCTAGGGATGGAAAATGAAACTGATCCTGAAAAAATTCAAACTATAATTTATGATATTGGAATGAATAGTCATTTTGAGTCTTTGAAGGATTGGTTTTCTGCCTTATATGAAATTCTACTTGGACAAACTCAAGGACCAAGATTGGGATCATTTATTATCCTATATGGCGTTAAAGAAGTTATTGATCTCATTGATAAGGCTATTGAAGGTAAGCTCTAATTCTTTTATTCAAATTTTTTTACGCCCTCAACCATATTTGTCATTCCTGATCCTCTCTTAAGAGGTTTTTGCTGACTTTCATGATATTTCCATCCCGTCAGCCAAGCTATTTCAAAAGTAGCAACAATTTTTCCATCTTTGGAAAAATTATCGATATAAATTTCATACATTCTATTCAAAACATCTTTTCTTAAGACTGATCTATTCATTCTTAGAAGGGAATTTGTTTCCCCGAGGTTTTTTAAGTCGGTTAATAAATTTGAGGGATGTTTATAATAGACAGAATGACGGTCAATATCAGCAACTGGTAATGAAAAATTTATTTCCTGCATTAATGAAGCCAAAGCTTGTAACTTAGCAAAAGGACTTACTCTTGGACTCATTCCTCCACAAATCTCCTCCTCGGCTTTAATAAAAGAATAATTGAGTTCTTGCAGAGTATTTCCACAAAACATAGAAGCTATAAATAAGCCATTTGGTTTTAAACTCCTTAATGTTTGATAAAGAATGCCCGGTACATCATTTGCAAAATGAAGATTAAAGAAACTCATAATTAAATCTAATGATGACTCTTTAAATGGTATTAACTCTTCATCGTAGATAATATTTGTTTTATTACTTTTTCCAAGATTTCCATAAATTACATTTTTTACATTTTTTGGAAATTCTATTTTCGATCCTCGAAAACCAAATGCGAGAGAATTTTCAAAATTTTCATTAATGAGTGAAACTCTTTCAACAAAATCATTTTGATAGTCTTTGAAAAAGATTTTTTGGTCGAAATTATTTATATTTTCTTTTTCTTGTCTAATTTTTATAAGTTTTCTATTGTGCATCAAATAACTCTTTTTATTAAGAAATCTTGAATTTAATTACCAATTTACCATATTATAAGCATAGAGGATGAAATGGATATTATAATTTATACCGGACCTATGTGCCCTTATTGTGAAAAAGCGAAGGCTTTACTGCAAAGTAAAAGTTTAGATTATCAAGAAATATATGTTGGTGATAATCCAGATCTCATGATGGAAATGATTGAAAAAGCTAATGGAAAGCGTTCCGTTCCTCAAATTTTTATTAATGATACGCATGTAGGTGGTTATGATGATTTATATGCAATTGATAGAAGTGGTGATCTTGAAAAGCTTTTATCATGATTAAATATTCCCTTATTTGCGACCAAGAACATAATTTTGAAGCTTGGTTTTCTGACTATGATACTTGTGAAAAACAATTAGAAAAATCTTCAGTCGAATGTCCTCTTTGTGGTTCAAAAAAAATTAGCAAATCAATTATGGCTCCGAATATCCCTTCTAAATCTAATCAGAAAGCCCCTAAAAGTGATGTTAAGAAAGTTGAAATGGTTATGAATAAGATCAAGAAACACGTTAAGGAAAATTATGAATATGTTGGTGATAAATTTCCTGATGAAGCTAGAGCGATGCATTATGAAGAAAAAGAACAAAAAGATATTTATGGCGAAACAACAGTTGAGGAAGCAAAAGACCTTATAGAGGAAGGCATTAATGTTCAGCCTTTACCATCTTTAAATCCCAAATCTAAGAATTAAGATTTAATAGCAGTACCAAGATAATTTACACTTGTATCTTCGGATAAATACCAACTATCGTAGATAGGGTTATATTTCATTCCCATAATATCTGTAATATTCAAACCGCTTGATCTAAAGATTATTTTTAATTCCTCAGGTGTAATAAATTTTTTCCAATTATGTGTACCTTTAGGCAACCAACCAAGAATATATTCTGCACCAACTATGGCTAAACCAAAGGACAATATATTTCTATTTAGTGTGGCAAAGAAAAGTAGCCCATTCTTTTTCAATAATTTTTCACAAGACTCAATAAATAAATTTAAATCTGCTACATGTTCTATAACTTCCATATTTAATATCACATCAAATTTCTTCTTACCCAATGCAAGTTCTTCAGCAGTTGTAATTTTATAATCAATTTCTAAGTTTTGTTCTTCAGAATGCGTTTTTGCTACATTGATATTTTTATCTACAATATCAATGCCTGTAACATTCGCTCCTAATCTTGACATTGGTTCAGATAAAAGACCGCCTCCGCAACCAATATCTAAGATATCAAGGTTTAAAAAAGGTTTTTCTAAATCTGACTCAATTGAAAAGTGATCAATCAATTTATCTCTAATAAATTCAATTCTTTTAGGGTTAAATTTATGCAAGGCTTTAAACTTTCCCGTTGGGTCCCACCACTCTTCTGCCATTTTTGAAAATTTTTCTTTTTCTAAAGGATCTATGGTTGTATTCATCTTAATTTCTTCTTCACTTATGCTTGCTCCTATGAGTCCTATACATTATCTATTACTTGTCCAGCTTATATAGAGTAATCTATATAACTAATTAAGGATAAATTTTGAAATAATTTTGGAGATAATGATGTCACGTATCGTTATGAAATTTGGTGGAACATCTGTCGGAAGTATTGATAGAATACAAAATGTCTCAAATATTGTTAAATCAGTATATGATGAAGGACATGAAGTTGTAGTCGTTTTATCTGCTATGGCTGGAGAAACAGACCGTCTAATCAATCTTACAAAAAATATCTCTGATAACTTTAGTCCTAAAGAATACGATGTCGTTATTTCTTCTGGAGAGCAAGTAAGTGTTGGCCTGCTTGCAGCAACACTGAATGAAAATGGAATAGATGCAAGCTCTTGTTTAGGATGGCAAATTCCAATTATTACATCTAATGATCATAAATCTGCAAGAATTGAAGCTATAAAATCAGAGCTTATAAATAAGATTCTTAAAGATAAAAAAGTATGTGTTATTCCTGGCTTTCAAGGCATTACATCAGAGGGGCAAGTTTCAACTCTAGGAAGGGGAGGATCTGATACATCAGCTGTTGCAATTGCTGCAGCGATAAATGCTGATTATTGTGACATTTATACTGATGTAGATGGCGTATATACAACTGATCCCAATAAAATACCCGAGGCCAAAAGACTTGATAAAGTGTCATATGAAGAAATGTTAGAAATGGCATCTTTGGGTGCTAAAGTTCTTCAAACAAGATCAGTTGAGACTGCTATGACAAATAATGTTGCTTTAAGGGTATTATCTAGTTTTGTTAACGAAAAGAAAGAAGATGCGGGCACTATTGTTACAGAAGAGGACGCTATTAATGATCAACGCGTTGTTACAGGTATAGCCTCAAGCCTCAATGATTGTAAAATAACTTTAATAGGTGTAAGAGATAAACCTGGTATTGCTGCTAAAATATTTTCATCACTTTCAGAAAATAATATCAATGTTGATATGATCGTGCAGAATATTTCAGAGAGCTCTAGGACAACTGATATAACTTTTACAATACCTAAAGATGATTTGTTGAACGCAGAAAAAATTATGGAACAAATTAAAGACGATGTTCCGTATGAAAGTTTATTGACTGATAGCAACATAGCTAAGATTTCCATTATTGGCGTTGGCATGCGAAGTAATGCAGGCGTAGCCGCTAAGATGTTCAGCATATTGTCTGAGAATGATATTAATATTGATGTTATCTCTACTTCAGAAATTAAAATATCAATTCTTATTAGCAATGAGCAGGCTGAAAAAGCTGTTAATATGCTGCATCAGTCCTTTATATTAGATAGTTAAATTTATCTGATTTTGTTTGAAAGGTAACTAATGAATAACCCTTATGGGATAGATATTAAAAGGCAGACGACAAGAAAAATATATGTCGGAGACATGCCTGTTGGAGGTGATGCGCCTATTAGTGTTCAATCAATGACAAATACTGATACACGGGACATCAAATCAACAGTAAAACAGGTATTGGACTTAGAGGGCGCAGGCGCCGACCTTGTTAGAATTTCTTGTCCTGACGAAGAGTCATCAAAAGCTCTAAAAGAGATAATTGATCAAACAAATGTTCCTATAGTTGCTGATATTCATTTTCATTATAAAAGGGCAATAGAAGCAGCAGAGTCTGGCGCATCATGCTTAAGAATTAATCCAGGAAATATTGGATCCATTGATAGAGTTAAAGAAGTCGTTAAAGCTGCCAAAGACAATAATTGTTCAATTAGAATAGGTGTTAATGGCGGATCTTTAGAAAAAAATATACTTGAAAAATATAAAGGACCTTCGCCAGCAGCAATGGTTGAGAGTGCATTATTACATGAAAATATTTTAAAGGATTTAGATTTTAATAATTTTAAGATATCAGTAAAGACTTCAAATGTTTTGCTTACAGTTGAGTCATACAAAGAGTTATCAAAAGTAACTGATGCCCCTCTCCATTTAGGAATTACCGAAGCTGGAGGATTAATGGATGGTACAATTAAATCTTCCATTGGTATTGGTCAACTTCTGGCCCAAGGAATTGGAGATACATTAAGGGTTTCTTTATCCGCTGATCCAGTTGAAGAGATAAAAGTTGGTTTTAGTATTTTAAAAAGTCTTGGATTAAGACATCGAGGAGTTAATATAATCTCGTGCCCTTCATGCGCAAGACAAGGTTTCGATGTTATCGGTACAGTAAAAAAGTTGGAAGACCGTTTATCAACTATTTCTGAACCGTTTACAATTTCTATAATTGGTTGTGTAGTTAATGGCCCGGGCGAAGCCACTATGTCAGATGTTGGATTTACTGGCGGTGGAAATGATAGTGGAATGCTTTATGTAGATGGCAAACAACTTGCAAAACGAAATAATGATGAGTTAATTGACTCAATTGTTAATGAAGTTGAAAAAAAAATAAAACAAAAATAAATAAAGACATTATTAAATATGACTCAAATACCACTAGATAAATTAGAAAGTATATTAGATAGATCAAGCGAGTTAGAGAAATCTCTAAGCAGTGAATTATCCTCAGAAGATTATGTAAAGTTTTCGAAAGAGTATTCAGAAATTGAGCCTTTAAAAAATGCAATTATTGATTGGAAAAAATTTCAAACAGAGAGCGAAGAATTAAATGATATTATAAATGATGACTCGTCTGATCCTGAAATGCTCGATCTTGCAAAAACTGAACTAGAAGAATTAAAAGAGAATATTTTACAAATAGAAGAGTCAATTCAATTAATGCTTTTACCTAAGGATAAGGCTGATGCTAATGATGTTATTCTAGAAATACGCGCAGGAACTGGGGGTGATGAAGCGGCTATCTTTGCGGGAGATTTATATAGAATGTATCAAAGATACAGCGATTTAAATAAATGGAAGACACAAATAATGGCTTTATCGGATGGTGATGTTGGTGGGTATAAAGAGATAATTTTATCAATTTCTGGAGAAAATGTATTTTCGAAATTAAAATTTGAATCTGGTGTTCATAGAGTTCAAAGAGTTCCAGCAACAGAGTCAAGCGGAAGAATTCACACCTCGGCCGCAACTGTAGCTGTTCTACCGGAACCTGAAGATGTTGATGTAGATGTCCAAGATAAAGATATCAGAATTGATGTATTTAGAGCCAGTGGTCCTGGGGGGCAATCAGTTAATACAACAGATAGCGCAGTAAGAATTACACACTTACCAAGCGGCATTGTTGTTAGTCAACAAGATGAAAAATCTCAACATAAAAACAAAGCAAAGGCTATGAAAATATTAAGAGCAAGGTTATATGAGGCAGAAAGGGATAAGCAGCTTCAAGAAAGAGCTGAAGATAGAAAAGGTCAAGTCGGATCTGGAGATAGATCTGAAAGAATTCGCACATATAATTATCCGCAAGGAAGAGTAACCGATCATAGAATTAATCTTACCTTACATAAACTTGAAACTATACTTGAAGGACAAGATTTGATTGGCCTTATTGAAGCCTTGATAACTGAAGAAAAGGCACGACAGCTCTCTCAGCAAAACTAATATGCTTTTATCTGAAATTCATAGGAATACTAAAGAAAAGTTTGATGAATTGAAAATTCAAACAAGTGAGATTGAATCAAGAACTATCATTAAAAAGATATTAGGTTTGAGTGATAAAGATTTTATTATGGATATTAAAATCTCACTATCAAATAAAGAAAGTGAATATCTTTCAAAAGTAATTTTACAACGCCTATCTGGAAAACCTCTTAGTAGGATCTTTGGAAGTAAAGAATTCTTTTCTATGAAATTTGATATAAATGAATTTGTTCTTGATCCTAGGCCTGAATCAGAAATTCTTGTCGAAAAAACCCTCGATCTAATTCAAGAAAATAATTTAAAATCAATATTAGAATTTGGAGTTGGTTCTGGTTGTATTATTGCTGCAATACTTAGTAATTCGATAGGAACTAAAGCTGTTGGTATAGATATTAGTGAGAAAGCAATTATGACCGCTAAATCTAACCTAATCAAAAATGGAATTAAAAACTTTGATTTAATTGTTGGTGATTGGGGGTCATCACTTGATAGATCTTTTGATATTATAGTTTCTAACCCACCATATATTAAATCAAATGATATAAAGAATTTAGATAAGAATGTAAAAGATCATGATCCTCTAATTTCTCTCGATGGTGGTTGTGATGGGTTAGATTGCTTTAGAGTTATTGCCAATCAAGGTGCTCATCTAATTAAAGACGAAGGTTACATTTTGGTTGAAATTGGTCATGATCAAACTAAAGGTGTTGAGAAAATATTCGAAAATAATGACTTTTTACTTATCAATAAAGTCAAAGATTATAGTAAGTTAGATAGAGTCTTGATTTTTGTTAAAAAAAAAATAAAAAAATAGTGGAAATCTAATTTTCTAAAGGCTAGTGTCTTTCTTGCTAAATGAAATTAAGCTATTCCCAGTAAAGATAAAAAAGTTTTTATAGAAAAATAGCTCTTTAGTATTAAAAAATAATTAGGAAAAATTTATGTTAGAAATTAAAATGGTATTTTCCCATGGTTAGACCCCCAAATAATAATTCTAGAAGAAGAAGAAACAACAACAGACGGCCTAATGGAAGAGGAAATGGTAATCTGGATTCTTCAGGTCCTTCAGTAAAGGTCAGAGGATCAGCAAGACAAGTTTATGATAAGTATCTTCTATTAGCCAGAGATGCTAAGTCTTCAGGAGATACGATTCTTTCAGAAAGCTATTTTCAGCACGCCGAACATTATGCCAGAATATTAATTGAGAGTGGTAAATTTGAAATTAATTCATCGAATAATTCTAAAAAAGATGAAGTGCGAAAAAGTGAGCAAGAAAAGAAAACAGATAATCAATCAAATGATGATGTTGAAAAAGCCTCAAATGAAAATGGATTAGATTCCATAGAGACTGAGAAAATTTCAAAAAGTGAAGATTTAGAATCATCAGCCGAAGAAATACCACAAAATTAATAGTTTATTTAAAAATGATATTAATTTAGTTGCTAAATTTAACTAAATAAAACAACCCTTTATAAGGTTATATTTCAAATTAGAATTTTAAGTCTTTTTTTATTTAAAAAATGTTAAAAAAAGGTTTACATTCTTTAGGTGGACACTTATAAACCGTGTTCCGAGCTGTAAAAAGTTTGGTAGATCTTTTATAGATCGAAATACATTAATCTAAATTCCTTTTTAAATTGGCTGATAGATTTTTGTGCGCTCTTTTAAATTGTGATTAAAGAAAGAGAAACGCAGATGGCGGTGTCCTAGCGGGTAATTTTCTATGAAAATTACCAAATTAATTCGACTCGTCTTTGCGTTTCAAGCCAACGCACAATAGTGCTAAATTTTTTTTGGTGCCATTGTCGATAATTTGAGATAGCAAGACAGTACGAGTCGTAAATGTTCAAACTTAAGAGTTTGATCCTGGCTCAGAACGAACGTTGGCGGCACGCTTAATACATGCAAGTCGAACGAGAAGCTTGGTTCGCCAAGTGGAAAGTGGCAGACGGTTGAGTAACGCGTGGGAATCTACCTAGAGGTTCGGAATAACTATTGGAAACGATAGCTAATACCGGATAAGCCCTTCGGGGGAAAGATTTATTGCCTTTAGATGAGCCCGCGTCGGATTAGCTAGTTGGTAAGGTAACGGCTTACCAAAGCTACGATCCGTAGCTGATCTGAGAGGATGATCAGCCAGATTGGGACTGAGACACGGCCCAGACTCCTACGGGAGGCAGCAGTAGGGAATATTGCGCAATGGGGGAAACCCTGACGCAGCGATGCCGCGTGAGTGAAGAAGGCCT